>ERZ779637.223-NODE-223-length-42382-cov-7.371701_pt1 | contig 42382 bp, 37 predicted proteins | sample MGYA00514196_ERZ779637 | MGnify/ENA primary metagenome ERZ779637 (study PRJEB29562, sample SAMEA4376700) | mouse gut metagenome | isolation source: Cecum | study: EMG produced TPA metagenomics assembly of the A DSS colitis mouse model was used to assess the...
CTTACCAAAAAGGAGTTGCTTTTTACCAAAGACACAAACTTTTTTACACTACCCAGTGAAGTGTTATAGGGAAGCGCTTAACAGACACTCCTGGTCCGCTTCCCGTTTACTGCTGCTGTGCCTCCCCCGGCTCTGCTCCGTCCCCTGCCGGTTCCCCATCCGTATTCTGTCCTTCTTCCGTGCCCTCTGCACCGGCTTCCCCTTCCGTACTACCCGGTACCACATCCACTACATTGCCTTCCGCATCAATCCGGTTTCTGAATTTCACGCGGTAAATCCGCTTTAACGACTCATTTATTTGTTCTTCCGGGATTACCCCTTCCTGCACGGCTTTCAATACGCCCTGGTACGCCAGTTCAAAGTCATCCGGCATGAGCACCATATCCGCCCCTGCCTGTAACGCCCTGACCGCCGCATCATCCGCCGTATAGGACTCCGTAACCGCTGCCATGTTCATGGCATCCGTAATAACGATTCCGTTATATCCCAGTTCACCACGCAGCAGATTGGTAATTACTTCCCCTGACATGGAGCAGGGCGTATCGTCCCCCACGATATTGGGCGCCGACACATGCCCCACCATGACAAAATCGGCTCCCGCCTCGATACCGGTACGGAAAGCCACAAACTCCGATGCCCTTAATTCATCCAGGCTTTTCTCCAAAACCGCCTTGCCGTCATGGGTATCCGCAGATACGGACCCAATACCCGGAAAATGCTTCAGGCAGGAGCTGACCCCGTTTTCCTGCAGCCCCGTCACCATTGCCGCAGCCATATCACCCACCAATGCAGGATCGCCGCCGAAAGACCGCTTCCCGATGGAAGAAGCGGACGGGTCTGCCACAATATCCGCTACCGGCGCAAAATCCACGTTCAACCCCAGCTTATACAGGTAAAACCCTATGGTTGCGCCCGCATTATAAGCCTTCATCGTATCCCCTTCGGCACCGATATCCGCCATGTCCCCGATTTCTTCCACTTCAATGCTGCTCTTTCCAACCCGCCTTACCTCACCGCCTTCCTCATCCACCGCAAGGAACAGGGGATATTCCGTCCTCATCCCCATCGTATTGGAAAGCATCTGTATAAACTGCTCCTCATCCTGTATATTCTGGTCAAAATACACAAAACCGCCCACGGGATATTTATCCAATGCTTCTTTCGTCCCGTCGCCCGCCTGAATGACCTGGGATACCCCTGTAATGGCCTCGGGCGTCACGAAAAACAATCCTGCCACCTTATCCTCCAGCGACATGTTCGCAATGGAGGACGCCACCATTTCTTCCAGCCAGTCCACTTCTTCCACAGGTTCGGTTTCCGGCTCTGTCACGGTAACCGGCGGTTCCACTGCCACGTCTTCCCCCTCCGCCATATCCTCCAATTGTTTCGCCAGTTCATCCGCCTGCTTCTTCTCCGCAAGGAGCTTCGCCACCTCACGGATTCCAAACACCGCCCCCGTCACGATTGCCGCGGCAAATACCACCACTGCCACATACGCAATGATCTGGTTACGGATTCTCCGTTTTCTTCTATATATACGTCTCTCATCACTGTCAAAATCTTTCTATTTCTTTTTACCCATACAATTCTCCTATAAAAACAAAAGTACGCTTCATGCATCCCCGCCCCCAAACGCATCTTCCAAACACGCCCCAGGGGTTCGGCCGCAAAGACAATATATAGTTATCATAACCTATCTGCCTCGATTTTTCCATATAAAAATATAGAAATCGACAAAACCGCGTAACAGTTCAGACTGAAATGTTATGATACGGCATTACATTTGCTCGTGTTTCAACCTCCTTTTTTTCTTGGATTTGCGAAACAATTCCGGGAATATTGCAAATCTCCGAAACCTTATCACCATATCCCTTTCATTTCATATACTTCTATTTCTTCCACGTATTCTTCCGAATCAAAATGTGCCTGAAAAATCCCGTCTTTCCCGTGGTAAAATAGTTTCGTCCCTGCTTTTTCACCTTCATTCGCAAATACTTCCACAAGCCTATGGTCTACAAAAATCTCCAATTTTTCTAACCTCTCCACCTGTGTCACACATTTTACAAAATGAGATTTTACTCCCTGCGTTGCGATCCTGAGTTCTTTTCCCTTCCGCAGCAGCTTAATTTCCGCATCCCCATCTTTACCCAAAAGGATTTCGAAGTCAGTGTCCAGGGAGAAATCAATGCTTACATAATACGAATTCCGGTTTAAATGCTTCAGGCAGACATCCTGCCTGCTGACACTGCAGTAACATTTTCCTCTCAACTGATAAATCTCCCTGATTGGCTTCTGATACAATTTTCCTTCCTTGATATGCAGCTCCCTCGGTATGGACATACTGCCGTTGGCGCCGTTGGCCTCCGGCTCATGCTCATTGTAGAAATCCGAAACCCATCCGATTGCAATGCGTCTTCCTTCATGCTCAAAGGACTGCACTGCATAAAAATTACCCGCAAAATCGTACAAGCCCGTTTGCTTTGCCTCAAATTTCCCATCCCGGCAGCTTCCTATGTAATAATAAGTAGGCTGGTATCTCCTCTGTTCATCTGAATAGAGCATCCATGCGCCTACCACTACCATGTCCCCATCCAGCGGGAAAAAATCCGGGCATTCAAAAGTATAGACGCCTTCTGTCCTTTCCTGCAGGAGAATCCCATGATAATCCCAGTTTACCCCGTCATCAGACTTATAAAGGGCTACCGAAGGGATATTGTTTACACGGGTCCCGATCACCATCTGCCAGCATCCCTCATGCCATATTACCTTTGGATCGCGGAAATTAAAGGAAAACCCTTCATCCGGCTTTTCGATGATCAATTTTTCCTCCCCAAAACGGATACTGTCGCCTGACTCCACCATTGTCTGATACTGCCTGGTTTCTTCTTCGCTGTCCTCCTGAGGCCCAATATGCCGGGTGAGGTAAAAACGAATCCTGTCATCCAGTGCCACTGCGCTGCCCGAAAAGGCGCCCCCTTTTCCATCCTCGGAATCCAGGAGTTCTTCCTGCGGCTGTAACACATAAGGCAGATGCACCCAATGGATACAATCCCTGCTGGCCGTATGCCCCCAATACATTTGATCCCATTTTTGGGAGTGGGGATTCGCCTGATAGTACATATGGTAATATCCCTGATACCAGCACAACCCATTAGGATCATTAATCCAATTTTTATATGGGCAAAAATGATATTGTTCACGGACAGGCGTCTGATACCACTTTCCCAAATCCGATGCCGCCACCCAGGCACCCCGTTCCCACTCAAGGAAACACACTCCTGCCTGCATGATGTCTTCCCTTTCCGAAAGATAGCAGATACTGACCTCACAGTTTTCCAAAGCCACATCATACTGAGACTCTTTCTCCAGCGGAATCTTAAGCAACCGGTAATGGCTGCGGCCTGCGGGGTAGCTTTCCTGCTTTCCGCCCTTATCTGCCACCACTACCTTTCCCGTTTTCCCTTCCAGGGATTTTGCAAATACTTCCAGACATTCATATGGTCCGGTATAAATGTCTCCCATTAAATCTACCTCCTGATATTTCACGGAAAATACAGCCGAATATTCCGTCTGCTTCCGGGTATCTGTCAAAAACCGAATTATACTAAAGAACCTGTTTTTTTCAAGCATCCACATAAACTGCAAAAAGGCGCATTATAACCCATATGACTGTTCACCGGCCTCCGCCTTCCTCCCGATTCCCCCCGCGTTAATCACGGGCATTACCATGAAAGAACACCCTTGGTTTTGACTGTATCCTTCCCCCTGCCAGGGCGGATTAGGAACTTTCATCCATTAGTGACATGCGCCGCCAGGCGCACCAACAAAGCGGGCATTAACCTTTCCGATTAATACCCGCTTCTAAACTATGCTATCCAATGGCCTATACCTCCAATCATTAGTTTATTCCAATATTCATTTTTCTCTTTCGTACCCTTTCCATTTCTCTTTTGTACTACCGTACTGTAACGGCTGATAAACTCATTCCTTGCTATACTGCTTAACTGTTATCTTCTGCTGCTCGTTACCTTTTCCTATGTACTCGACTACGACTTCTTTGGTTTATTCATTCTTTTGTACCTTAAATGAATGAATTAGCTTAAGTTTTCGGTGGTCCGTACCTCCCTTTCTTTTGTATTTTGTTGCATCTATGTGAATTCTTTTGTTTATGTCTTTATTATAGTCACCTTTACCGCATTTGTCAACACTTTTTTCTAAAAAAATATTATTTATTTCATAATTCCATATTTTATTCCAAATATAGGCAATATTCGACACATATTCCTTTATTTTCCTGCAATTTAATCTGCAGAGCGATTCGTACAGCCTTGCCTTACCGCGTCCGTCCCGGGTGGTTTGCGCAGTCCCATCCCGTTTTCATGAATCCGTATGTGCCGTAAGGGGCATCCCTGCGGAATGCCTTTCCCGCTTTCCGGACGGTATTCCCCTTCCCATGCACGCCAAAATCAGTTATAATGACATTACAGGAAGAAAACCAAAAGGAGGCCAACCACATGACACACAAACAAGCTGCCTTTCAGACAGCCACCGGAACCATCATCAGAAATCTGGAACAAAGGGGGATGGAGGGATACTTTTTTGAGGACCGCGCATCCTGCGTGGATGCCATTCTCGCGTCCATTCCCGAAAACAGTACCATTTCATGGGGCGGGAGCGAATCCATAAAAGAATCCGGCCTGATGGACCGGATCCGAAACGGAAACTACCGGCTTATCGACCGGTTTAGCGCTTCCACACCGGAAGAAAGCCGGAAACTGTATGCACAGGCAGTCCTTTCCGACTATTACCTGATGAGTTCCAATGCCGTTACCCTGACCGGTGAGCTGGTCAACATCGACGGCACCGGCAACCGCGTGGCATGTTTAATCCACGGACCGCAAAACGTCGTCCTGGTCGTCGGCATGAACAAAATCGTCACCGATATCGCGGCAGGGCTTGAAAGGGTGCGCAATTTCGCTTCCCCGCCCAATGCCAAACGCCTAAACCGCCAAACGCCCTGCAATGCCGCCGGCTACTGCAATGACTGCCTTTCCCCCGACTGTATGTGCAACCAGATTGTCATTACGCGCCGCAGCGGCATCAAAGGACGGATTAAGGTATATTTTGTGGCGGAAGAACTGGGTTATTGAACCAGTTCTTCCATTTTTCCCTTTAATTTGGTGGACACTTCCCCTACTTCGGTGGTTGCCGCAGCGATTTCCTCCGTGGCTGCCGCTAAACTCATGACCCTTTGGTTTACGCCGTCGATAATTTGGATTAACTGGTCTGCCTTTGCCATGAGTGTCTCCACGGCTTCCCCGATTTTCGCCTGGTTCGCTTCACTGTCCGCCGCCGTGTCCTTAGAGGAATCCGCCAGTTTCTTAATGTTCTCCGCAATAATCGCAAAGCCCCTGCCCGCGCTTCCCGCACGTGCTGCCTCTATGCTGGCATTCAGCGACAAAAGGTTCGTCTCATCCGCCACGTTGGTGATTTCCTCGTTATTACTCTGCAGGCTGTTGGTCAGCGTCTCAATGATTTCCAGCGAGCCTTTTAACTGCTCACTGAATTCCACCACTTCCATCATCAGCATGTTAATGCCGGTGCTTTCTTCCGCGTTGTTGCTGTTTCCAAGCGCCATCTCATGGATGGATTTATCCAAAAGTTCAAAATCCTGGCTGACTTCTTCCACCAAATCGGATATCTGCCTGTTTTTCCGTTCAATGATTTCGTTCTTTTCCTGCATCTCTTTGGAAAGCGCCTCTGCCGTTTCCTTTTCGATTTCAATGGTGTTCTTCATGTAATGCAGGCAGTTGGTCTTCGTATTACAGCCGTTGTAAATCGCTTTTGCCATCTTCGCACAGGTTTCATAGCCACATGCGGAACAGTTAATCTTCTTTTCCTGCACCGTCCCTTTTTCCATGCTCCGGAAAATCTCCTCCAATTCCGTTTCGCTGGGCTTCTTTATGATGATTTCCTTGGAATGGTCGGTATATTTCCGGATAAAATCATGGATATCCAGCTTTGAGAACTGGCTGTTTAACTTGCGCAGTCTCTGTTTCGGGGACAGACCCTTCGCAAAAGGATGATTCACGCCGCTGCGCTTGCTTTTTTCCCTGATTTCCCAAAGAGCATACAGGTTGTCGTCGTTCCCGGCTTTCCCTGTTTCGATTGCCGTACCGTACACACAGCCGTTGGCACAGTTTAAGGCATCCACCATAAAAGGAAGCGGTTTCCCTTTCCGCACCCTTTCACGGTAATCCTCCAAAAACTCATACATGTGTTTCTCACCCTCTACCTGACGCACAAACACTTCTTCCCCGCAGAACCAGTACACGTTCTCCTTTAACCCACCGGGCATCGGGTAAATGGAGCCAAGACCGTACTCGATTTCATCCGAAACATCCGGTCCCTTGATATTGTGTTTACGCACATATTCCATCAGGTGTTCAAACGTCACGTTATAGGAAACATAGCCATATGTATTCGGGTCTTCGATTTCGCTTTTCTTCGCAATGCACGGGCTGATAAACGCCAGCTTATCCGGCAGCTTCATGTACTTCTTCACGTAAATGGCGGCACACATCAGCGGAGAGTGGATGGGTACCAGCTTTGGAATCAGCTCCGGCACGTATTTCTCGATATAACCGACCACCGCCGGACAGGGCTGGGAAATCCCTCCCGTAAAATTATGCTCCGTAATATATTTAATGTACCCCCATGTGGTGATATCCGCCCCGAAACTCACGCTGATGATATGGTTTGCACCCAAATTCTTCAGTCCGCCCAGCACCGATGCGTACTCCTTCGGATAATTTGCCAAAAATGCCGGCGCCAGCAGCAGGGATATTTTCTCCCCCCTTTTTAAGTCCTCAAAAAAACGTTCGGTATCATCCCGGAAACTCCTCGCTTCATGTTCACAGGCATCAAAACATGCCCCGCAGCTAATGCACGCTTTCCCGTCCACCACAATTTTATTGGAACCGTTTTCCTCCACCGCATAATTCGCGGTGAGCACCGGACATGCCGAAATACACTTATTGCACCCGATACAGTTCTCGTTTGTATAAACCAAAGCATCCGTTTCCACACTCATCTAATTCTCCTCCTTGGCATAAAATCCCCTAATTTCCCCATTTTTCCTTTCCCGATGCCGCGTCTTCTTTTCCGCATGGGGCAACTTGTACAAAACGTCTCCATGTACACATTTATATTTTAACATAATACATATGCATTTCAACCCTTTTCCTTCCTCTTTTGTGCATTTTATACAGTACAAATTGAGTTGGAAAGCATATTTCCAAAAAAGGGACGGCAGACCGTCCCTTAAAAATGCAGCTCCGATTATCTTATACAAGAGGATACTTATCCGTCAGTTCCTGCACGATTGCCCGTGCCTTTGGAATCCCTTCCCCACCTTCCTTAATGACAAATGCAATTGCTTCCGCAATCCTGTCCATGTCCGCCGTATCCATTCCCCTGGACGTAACCGCCGGGGTTCCAAGGCGGATACCGCTGGTCACGAACGGGGATTTCGGGTCGTTGGGAATAGTGTTTTTATTCGCTGTAATATGCGCTTCATCCAACAGCTTCTCCACCGCTTTGCCCGTCAGGTCGAAATTCGTCAAATCCACCAACATCAGGTGATTGTCCGTACCGCCGGAAACAATCTTGATTCCCCGGTCCATCAGTCCCTTGCAGAGCGCCTGCGCATTATCCACAATACCCTTTTGGTAAGTCTTAAATCCGTCACTAAGCGCTTCCTTAAAGCATACTGCCTTTGCTGCGATGACATGCATCAGCGGACCGCCCTGGATACCGGGAAATACGGCTTTGTTAAAATTATATTTGTCCGCCGCTTCCTGGTTGCAGAGAATCAGCCCCCCGCGCGGTCCGCGCAGCGTCTTGTGTGTCGTTGTGGTCACTACGTCCGCATAGGGCATCGGGCTCGGATGGAGCCCTGCCGCCACCAGCCCGGCAATATGCGCCATATCCACCATAAGGACAGCGCCCACCTCGTCCGCAACTTCCCTGAATTTTCCGAAATCAATAGTCCTTGCGTAAGCGGAAGCGCCGGCGATTATCATCTTTGGCTTTGCCTCCAGCGCAATTTCCCGTAATTTCCCGTAATCGATAAATCCTTCGTCATTTACCCCGTAAGGCACGATTTTAAAATATTTCCCGGAAATATTCACCGGGCTGCCATGGGTCAAATGGCCGCCGTGGTCAAGGTTCATGCCCATGATGGTATCGCCCGGATTGCAGATGGCAAACTGTACCGCAAGGTTTGCCTGTGCGCCGGAATGGGGCTGCACGTTGGCATAGTCACAGCCGAACAGTTCTTTCGCTCTTTCGATGGCCAGATTCTCTACCACGTCCACACAGCCGCAGCCGCCGTAATATCTTTTTCCCGGATATCCCTCCGCATATTTATTGGTCAGCGGGCTTCCCATTGCCGCCATAACTGCCTTGCTCACCCAGTTTTCCGATGCAATCAGCTCAATGTGGCTGTTCTGCCTCTCCTGCTCGTCCATAATCGCCTGCGCGACTTCCGAATCAACGTTTTTCACTTCGTCAAATGAATACATATCCCGATTCCTCCGTTTTTCTTCCTTTTTCCTGCCCATACTTTTTGCTCCGCCCAACGGCAAAGCAAAACATATGTTGAAGTATACCATAAATCGTGCCGGATGAAAACCACAAAAAAGAAGAAGTATGAAGTTCAGAAATATTTCAGAAAAATTAAGAAAATTATATGGAAACTATTCTTTACTTCATAAACAAATGCTGATACAATGGGGAATGATTTCAAAGCAAAAACAACAAAAGAGGCATACCATGTACTATATCATTGTCAATCCCGCTTCCAAATCGGGGCGGGGACGGAAATTGTGGGCGAAGCTGGAACCGGTATTCCGGTTGCAAAACATCCCGTACCGTGTCGTTTTTTCCAAAGGAGCCGGGCATGTTACACGGCTTGTGGCGAAACTGACCGCACCGGACAGGCTTCCCGCGGATGCCGCACCGTTAAAACTCATTCTCCTTGGCGGGGACGGTACCGTCAACGAAGCGCTGCAGGGAGTTGTGGATTTTAACAGAATATGGCTCGGCTATATCCCCACCGGCTCAAGCAACGATTTGGCAAGGGATTTGAGACTGCCGAAAGACCCGGCGCTTATTTTGGAAACCATATTAAAGGGAAATGTCGTCCGCACCCTCGATTTGGGTACGCTTTCTTATGGAAATACGGACGGAAATACAGATGGAAATGCAGACACGGACACCGGGAAAGAAATCAGGTATTTTGCGGTCAGCAGCGGCATCGGTTTCGATGCGGCAGTCTGTGAGGAAGCGCTTTCCTCCCGTTTTAAGAAGACACTGAACCGGATGGGGCTTGGTAAGCTGACTTACCTGTCCATCGCGCTGAAACAGTTAGTGGCGGCAAAATCCGTTTCCTGTGACATATATCTGGATGATGCCAAAGAGCCGGTACATTTTCGCCGTTTCCTGTTTACGGCATTCATGATCCACCGGTATGAAGGCGGCGGTTTTCAATTCTGCCCGATGGCGGATGCCACGGACGGAAAGCTGGACCTGTGCGTGGTCGGCAGGATTCCGAAACCGGTGATACTGTTCGCTCTCCCCACGGCATTTTTCGGAAAACACTACATGTTCCCCGCCATCCGGCATTATGCAGCATCAAAAGCCGTTGTGCATTCCTCCATTCCGCTGTGGGTACATACGGACGGCGAGGTTTCCCGCAAGGCGGACGAAATCACGGTCACATGCACCAAACGGCAAATCCGCCTGATGATGTAGCAGCGCCGCCCAAACACTTTTACCGTCAATCGGAAGCATTACCACATAACCTATAACATATACTGCAAAGAGGGGTTGTTATGAAACATCTGATTACAAAAATTTATGGAAACGGCATTACGGCGCATAGTCGGTTAGGGAGCTTTTACCAAAAATACAAACATGCCATTCCGCTTTTGCTTTACGGCATCATCTACATGACTTGGTTCCTTTGGCTGGAGCGTAACGTAACCACGCATTATAAGGTCATCCATGTATCCCTGGACGACCATATTCCATTCTGTGAATGGTTCGTCATCCCGTATTTCCTTTGGTTCGCTTATGTCGCTCTCGTGGTTGCGTGGCTGTTCTTTAAGGATAAGGACGATTATTTCCGTACCTGCATCTTCCTGTTCACGGGCATGACCGTTTTCCTCGTCATATCCACGCTGTTCCCCAACGGACACCACCTGCGTCCGGCGGTGATGCCGAGGGACAATATACTGACTGCCATGGTGGCACACTTATACCGCACGGATACGCCCACCAACCTGTGGCCCAGCATCCATGTATACAACGCACTGGGCGCTCACATTGCAGTCATCCGCAACAGGCAGCTTGCCGGGAAGCGGAAACTGTGTCTCTGCTCCTTTGTTTTATGCATCTCCATCGTCCTGTCCACCATGTTCATCAAACAGCATTCCGCGTTTGACGTCATCACCGGACTTGTCATGGCAGCCGCCATGTACGGCGTAACCTACAAATATGATATCCTCGCGGTATACCGGGAACGTGTACGCACACGCAAGAAAGCAACGCCGCAGGTGAACTGAATGGTAATTGGCGCAGTCCGCCCTCGTTTATGCGGTTCCCTGCGGGGAGCAGCTTACGCTACGGAATTATACCGAGGAACGGCTCTAATTAAACTTAAAGAACCGCCTGCAAATCCGGTAGCCTTCCACCGATATCTTCCGTCCGCCCTTTCCCGGCAGGTTCATGGAATTGCCCAGGATACCGTACCTGAGCCTGCCGTACAGGAAGCGGTCTTTCTGCTTCATGTAATCCCAAAGTTCCTTCTTCTTCTGCAAATGTTCTTCCGTCCCGCCGCGTATCAGCATAATGGACGAAACGGTGGTGATGATTTCCAGGTAATTAATCATATAATTACGCAGTTTCCGGCTTCCTTTCAGCTTCGGCACATTCTCCGACATATAATCCACCATCCGCTTATTCACCCGTATCTGCTGGTCAATCCGCGAAATCATAACGTTTTCGTTCACCGACTGCCCCTCCCGCCCGATATAATAGCGGTAGAAATTCACATCCATGTAATACATATTCCTCACAAAAGGAAGCGGCTCGAACACGAACAGGTTATCCACGTAAAACGTATGCTCCGGCAGCACCAGCCCGCAGTCCTTTAACAGCCTGGTACGGAAAATGACGGAATGCATCAGGATATACTGTCCCTTATGGAAATGGCGCACCTCATTCCATGTGAAAATCCGGTTTTCCGGCAGCGCATGGCGGTAGCTCATCACCTTGTTCTTCTTCTCCCCCTCTTTCTCATACACGAAATTGCTGATGAACATATCAAGCGCCTGTTCCCCTCCCGCCAGTTCCCGCAGGATGTCCAGTATCTGCCGGTAGGCGCTCTCCTTCACCCAATCATCGCTGTCCACCACCTTAAAAAACAGCCCGGTGGCATGTTCCAGCCCCGTGTTGACTGCAGAACCATGTCCGCCGTTCTCCTTATGCACTGCCTTTACAATGGAAGGATACTTCCTTTCATATTCATCCGCCATCGCTGCCGTACCGTCGGTGGAACCGTCATCCACAAGGATGATTTCCACGTCATCCCCGCCTGCCAGCAGAGAATCCACACATTTTGACAGATACCCTTCCGAATTGAAACACGGTACCGTAAATGTCAGTAATTTCATCGCCCTTCTCCTTTATATTCCCAGTTTAATGTCCAAATACCCTGCATATGCCGCATATGCCGACGGAATGGGAAAACGCTCCCGCGCCTCCTGCCGGTCTATGAAAACCCAGCCCTGTCCGCTTCCGGCTCCTGCCGCCCGTTCCAACTCATCCACCCATACCGCATATCCCTTCATATGCCATTCCTTATGGGAAAAAATATGTTTTGCATCCCCTATGGGACGGATACGGAGAACTTTCAGCCCGATTTCCCGCAGATAATGAAGCACTTCCGGCTCCGTCCGGTAGCCTTCCAGCATCGGAAACCCGTACATCCCCGCTAACAGCCCTTTGGGCGGCCGCTTGCAGAATGCCGCCTTTTCCTCATCCTTTACGACCAAAACGGTCTTTTCCTCAACCACCCGCGCCTTTTTCGGCTTTTTCTTCGGAAATTCCTGCCAGCAGCCCAGGCGGTGTGCCTGACAAAGCCCCTCCCACGGACATTCCGCACACTTCGGTTCCCCGTTTGGCAGGCAGACCGTCGCCCCCAGTTCCATAAGCGCCTGGTTAAAATCCCCCGCCCTGTCCGCAGGCATGACCGGCGACAGTTCCGCTTCCACCCTCTTTTTCGTCTTTTGGGACAAAATATCCTCGCCGTCCATGCGCAGGCGGGAAAGCACGCGCAGCACATTGCCGTCCACTGCCGGTACGGCTTTCCCATAGGCAATGGAAGCAATGGCGCCTGCCGTATAGCTGCCGATGCCGGGAAGACGGATGATTTGTCCGTATTCCGCAGGCATTTCACCCCCGTATTCCGCCATGATTACCTGCGCCGCTTTCTGCAGATTGCGGACACGGTTATAATAGCCAAGCCCTTCCCACAGTTTTACCAGCCGGTCTTCCCCCATGCCTGCCAGTGTGGGAATGTCCGGCACTTCCCGGATAAAACGGTCAAAATAGGGTTTTACCGCTTCCACCCTTGTCTGCTGGAGCATGATTTCCGATACCCACACATAATACGGTTTGGGATTTTCCCTCCAGGGCAGAATGCGCCTGCCTTGGTCATACCAGGAAAGCAGGGGCGGGGCAATCCGCTTTAGCAGGGTATCTTGGAAGGGCGCCTTTCGTTCAGGTTCTTTTTTTCTTTTCGATTCATTTTCTATTTTGGGTTCTTTTTCCGTTTCCTTTTTCGTTTCCTTTTTCATTTCCTTTTTCGTTTCCATTTTTTTCTTCCGTGCCGCCCGTTTTGGCGCGGCTGCCGTTTCTGCTTTTGCCGCCTTTACAATCGGACTTCCACGGGCTTGCCGATTTCCATGGAATCCGCCGTCACAAGACAGTCGTAGGCAAGTATCCCCACTCCTTCCTGTTTGGCATGCCAAAGTGCCCGGGCAAATGCCGGGTGGGTTTCCCTGTTGGGCGAAAAGAAGTCCACGCCCTGCATTTGAACCACGAACACCAAATAAGCCCCGTAACCTTCTTTTTTCGCCTTCACCAGTTCCTCCACGTGCTTCACGGCACGCTCCGACGGGGCATCCGGAAAATAAGCGGCATTTTCCCGCTCCAGCGTCACCCCTTTTACCTCCAGGAAAATCCGTTCTTCCGCCGTTTCCACATAAAAATCAAAACGGGATTTTTCATAGGTTTTTTCCGCCCACACACCCCGCAGGGTGGGAAACAGCTCTTTTTTCCAAAGCCACTCGCCCACTGCCCGGTTCGGGGCATAGGAATCCATGTTTATCATGCGCTCCCCTTTTTTCACCGCCACGAGGTCATAGGCGGTGGCACGCTTCCCGTTGCTGCTTTTTTCCAAATAAACAACCGCCTGTCCCGTCAGAAGTTCTTTGCACCGTCCGGTATTCTTCACATGCACCTTTTCCGTTTTCCCGCCGATATCCACATAAGCAATGAAACGATTTGGCCGGCTTAGAAACTTTCCCTCCGTAATATGGCTGTATTTCATGGTTTCGCCTCCATACGTTAACGCAGACGGTTACATTCAAACCGTTCCAGTTTTAACAGACAGTTGCGCAGCTGCGCATAACGTTCTTCCACGTCACCTTCCCCGACTTCGATATCCGTAGCCATCGCCATGACATTAATCATGTCGTCCGTAATCCTGTGGTGCAGCGCAGCAAGAATGCCCAGCCTTTCATCATAAGAGGACGCATCCAAAAATTCCAGCACCATGGGGTCAATATTCAGTTTTTCGGCTTCCTCCTGTATACTCTCTCCTTCTGTCCCGGCGCTTCCTGCTTCCATACTTTCCGGCGCTGCAACGGATTCTGCCGTTATGCCGGATTCCTGTACCGGCTCCGCCAGCTCAAACCGGTATTCTTGTGTGGCAAACGGGTATTTTACCCGGTCCGTCTTCTCCATAAACATGGAAAGGGGACGGGCATACCTTTGAAAATCACCGTACAGCGCCTGATAAACCACCAGCGTCTCCCCCGTTTCCGAATGTTCGGCAATAGTGACGATCTGATACAAATTTCCTTTAAAATGCCTGTATATTTCATATGGTTTTGGTATCTGCCGCATATAAACCTACCTTCCGTCATTGCCGCTACTGCAGCATTTCCCCGACAATTTTATTCACTGCCGCACCGTCCGCTTTTCCTTTTACTTTCGGCATCAGCTCTTTCATGACCCTGCCCTTGTCCTTCACGGAGGGATTTTCGATACCAAGGGAGACAAACACTTCCTTCACCGCTTCGCGGATGGCGTCTTCCCCCATTTCCTCCGGGGCAAATTCCTGCAAAACAGCCAGACGCCTGCCGCACTGTTCCCGGATATCCTCCCTGTCCGCAGGGGCAAGCTCCATGGTTTCCTTCGTCTGCTTGATTTCCTTTTTGATGACTTCGTATTCTTCCGCTTCCGTCAGGTCCTCCCGCTTATCGATGGCTTTGTTTTTCAGGGCGGCAAGCAGCATGGAGAGCGCGTCTTTCCTGTCCTTATCCTTGTTCTTCATTGCCGTTACCATCTCTGCCCTGATTTCCTCAATTTTACCCATTATTTTCCCTCGCTTTCTGCTATACTGGTTTATAGTATATCATTTTTACGTCACTTAATAACATTGGTTTATGCACTGTAACGCACAATCAGCAGTTCCACGCTCATCACGTCGTTCATCCGCCCCGTTTTGACCGCTTCCTCCGCTTCCACGCACGCCTCCAAAGCGCCCCGCAGGTCTTCTTTCTTGAATTTTGCCGCCTGTGCCGCATATTTTCCGGCGATAAAGGGCGGAAGCCCTACTTTTGCGCCGATTGCCTTATTGTCATACCCTTTTCCTTTTAATTCCTTTACCTGCATCAGCGTATTGAACTGCCTTGCAATCAGGAACAGGATGCGCATGGCAGGCTCCTTTAACGCCAGCAGGTCGTAATACAGGTCCAACGCCTTTTTCTGCCGTTTATCCGCTATGGCGTTCACCATGTCGAACACATGGTTTCCGGCACGGTGGGTACAGATTTCCCTGATATCCTGTTCCGAAACCGCATCTTTGTCCATACAATAGCACATCAGCTTTTCCAGTTCCTTCCGGATATTCTCCATATCCGTCCCCGTTTTTTCCAGGAAATATTCCAGTGCATTGCCGGTAATCTGTTTTCCCTCTTTCTTTATCATGCCGAGAATCCATTTCTTCAGCGTGGCTTCGTTCTGTACCGGAAATTCCACCGCGGTCCCTTTTGCCGAAACCGTCTTAAACAATTTGCTCCGTTTATCGATTTCCGTTTCCACGAACACAAAATACGCCGCCTGCGCCGGTTCTGTCAGGTATTCCGCCATCTTCTCCCCGCCGGATTTAAACAGATTGCTGTTTTCCACCACAATTACCCTCCGGTCCGCAAAAAAGGGAAGGGTTTCCGCCAAATCGATGACTGCACCCACGGAAATATCCTTTCCCTCGAAATAACTGTAATTCATCGTATCCCCTTCGGCGGCAAGGGCATTCCTTAGCCGGTCCCGGTACTGTTTGCGCAGGTACGCTTCCTCCCCGTACAGGAGATATATCTGCTTTAACTGTCCTCTTTTGATATCCTCATTGATCCGCTGCATCCGGTGTCACCTCATCCGTTAAACTCCCCGATCTGCTTATCCGTCCCCATAATATGTTCCACCAGCCAGTCGGTCACGAACTTTAACAAATCTTCGATCGCCTGCTCCTGGTTCTCGTCTATGCTTTCCAAATCCAGGGCTTCCAGCTTGTTCCTGAAATTTTCATGCTGCACTTTCTGGGTAAACATCTTCTTATAACCGATGCGCTCCATATAGGCTTCCTCATGCTCAAAATGCATCACCGTATACTGTTTCAGCCTTTCCACCAAATTTACGATTTCGTCGTATTTATCAGGGACAAATTCATTCCCGCACAACTGGTAAATTTCTTCCGCGATTTCAAACAAAACCGCATGTTCCTTATCAATTTCCCCAATGCCCGTCAAATACTCGTCCTTCATTTCATACATACTGCCACCGCCTTTCCGCAAATCCCCCTTCTCCCCTCCCCATTATACCAAATTCCCCCTCCGTTTCAACCATTACCCATGCAGGAGTCAATTTCCGGGTTCCGCCATACACTCATAAAAATGATACATTTCTTCTTCCGCATCGTTCAAATCCCGTATCATTAACCGCTGCGTTTCCATTAACATAACTGACACCTCCCAGCAAATTATATCATATTATGGCCGGGTTGTGTAAAAAAACAAAAAAACGCCCGGTCTCCCAAAATACTCCATAAATTTAGGGGGAAAGATTTTCCCCCTACTCCGCATACCTCACCGCCATTCCGTTCCCAATTTCCTTATCATACCCCGTAACCACCCGTTCCTCTCCGGTCAGCGACCCTTCCGCCAAAGCCGCATAGCGGTCGTTTTGGTCCAGTACCTCCACATAGCGTAACTGTGCATAATACTCCTTACCCAAAATGCCGTCCCGTTCCCCGACCACATAGACGAAATACCGGTTATTTCCTTCGCTGTGCAGGGCGCTTGCGGGAATGCAGCAATTATAAAATTCCGAAGAAGCGCTCCGGTGCATGGTTCCGCTCATGCCAATCTCCCCTCTGCCCTGCGGTAAATAAACTACCGCCCGGTAGGAACCGCTTCCGTCTTCCTCCATATAATCCACTTCCAGTTCTTCCATCCCCTGCGCCGTTTTTAACGTCACCGTATCCCCTTGGTTCACGTACTTTTTCTGTTCTTTCCCAAGCAGCGTTTCAAACTGGTAAGGAATTTCCTTATCCGCACAGACAATAGCCGCCCCGTCGGTAGTGCGTTCGCCGGCCGTTAAGTGAATCCCCGTCACCGTACCGTCCACTTCGCTTACCACCTGTCCGCCGTCACCGTAAATGCCGCGGTACTTTTCAATCTCCTTTTCCAGCGCCTGAAGCTGCAGACGGTAAATCTCAAGCGTACTGTCCGCCTGCGACTGTGCCTGTGCATCCTCCCTGTTCCTCCCGGCATCCCGTATGCCCGCCTCTCCCGAAAGCTGCGCATCCTCCCTGCCGTACCCGGCGTCACGCAGGTTTCCTTCCAAACTGCTTTTTTCCGTCTCCCATGCCTTTTTCGCCGCATCCTCCGATGTAAAATCCGGCTCCTTCATGGGATGCTTTCCGTATTCCTCATAAGCCGTCTGTGATGCCCGCAGTTTTTCTTTCGCTTCTTCCAACTCCCCGTTTGCCCTGGCAATTTCCTCCGGCGACGCACTGCCCTGCATCTCCTCCAGCCGTCTTTCCCTTTCCGCCACATCCGCTATATTTCCAGAAACCGTGGCTTCCAGTTCGCTCCCCCGTTTCAGCCAGTCTTCGTACTCCCTTCTTGCACTCTCCCTGCCCTCTGCCGGGGTCATATCCACTCCGTCCGCCAAATGATTCTGCAGCTTCCCGTCCGCTTCCTGCCATGCCGCTTCTGCGCGTCCCATCCCCCGTCCCGCCGCATCCACCGCCGTGTCATAATCCTCCCCGGCACGTTCCCGCTGTCTTTGCTTTTCTTCAGCGGCAAGCTGCCGGTTTTTGAGCAAATCCGCAATCTGGTATTCCAGTTTCGCCGCTTCCAGCTCCTTCGCCGCTATGATTTCCTCCAAATCCCCCATATCCAGCGTAAACAGCACATCCCCCTTTTCCACCGTATCCCCCGTACGCACACTAATCTTCTCCACCCGCAGTCCCGCCAGCGTATGAATCGCCCTCTCGCTCCCCTGCTTCACGATACCGTCACTCTCCACGATATGTTCGATTTTCTTCTTCTCCGCCTCCCCCGCCTGCACCTGCGGCAGCTTCGACGTATAAACCACCTTCGACACCAAAGTGCACACCCACATAAGAGCCAGAAATGCAGCAAACCCCGCCACAATCCTCCTCCCCCCAAACATCCCCATCCAACGTTCCCCACCCGTTCCAAAAGACCCGTTCCTCATTTCACCCATTCCGCTTCCTCCATTCCTCAACCCCTGTTTCCCCATTCCATCCACACCCTCCTCCCCACACACACCAGCCATCCCATACCAAACGCCATCTCATACCCAGCGCATGTTGTCAGGGACCGTGTTTCCGCATCCCGGCTGCCGTTCTGCCGTGGATTTCCCCTGCCCGCGGCTGTTCAAAGCCTGTTCAAGAAAATAGTGATGGTTCTTACTGTTTCCCGCAGGCGGTTTATGACCGCATTAGGCGGCGTTGTCTGACGAACGCAACGGCATTTCCCGGAACGGGAAATACCGTGTGAGGAGTTTCGCCGCCTTGGTCATAAACCGCCTGCGGGAAACAGTTAGAACCATCCTATTTTCGCCGTCAGGTTTGAACAGCCGCGGGCAGGGGAAATCCACGGCAGAACGGCAGCCGGGATGCGGAAACACGGTTCCGTCCCCTCCATCCCCCCTACCCTTTCAGTCCCGCATACACAATCCCCTTCTCCAAATAATCCTGCCCCATCAAAAACACAAACACCGCCGGAACCAGCGTAATCACGGACGCCGCAAATGCATACCCCGCCTGTGCCCAAGTAATCTCCGGCAGGTACAGAGACAGCGGCCAAAGCGCCTTATCTTCCAGGAAAGCCAGCGGCTGTTCCATCAGGTTCCAGTATTCCAAAAAACCCAGCACCATGGCGGAAAGAATCCCCCCTTTTCCCAAAGGCAGCGCAAACCGGACAAAAATCAAAAACTCACCCGCACCGTCCATCCGCGCCGAATCCAGCATCTCTCCCGGAATCCGCGAAAATCCCCCGTAACAGACAAACACCGGAAAGGTGGAAAATATGGCAGGCAGCACAATTGCCCTGCGCGTATTCATCATCCCCATCCCGTCCAGCACCAGATAAGAAGAAAGCATCGTTACCTGGAACGGCAGAAGCATCAGTACAATATAAAGCGTAAGAATCCACTTGCGGAACGGAAATTCATATGCCGCAAATGCCCACGCCGCCGGTATGCCCACCGCCATCTGTCCCAAAAGCACCGCCGCCACCATCCCCATGGAATTCCAGAAAAGCACGAAAAACTGCGGGGTTTCCAGCAGCAGCTTCCGGTAATTTTCAAACGTCGGGTAATCGGGCATCAGTTTCCATGCAATGTACCCCCCGGTTTCCCCCAAAACCGGCCGCAGGTACTCCGCCAGTTCCCCACGCCCCATCAAAGACCCTGTCAGCAAAATAAGGATGGGTATGCATATTAACAGGGAGGGAAGGAACAGGACCGTTTCCGTCAGCCCGTTCTTCCAATTATGTTTTCTGTCTTTCTCCATCGCCATACCTCCCGTACCCGTTTCCGTTTCCACATATTACTCTTCCCTGCCGTCCCATGCGTGCTGGAGAAACAGGATTCCTGCCAAAAACACTGCGCCGCAGACCACTGCTGCTGCCGCCATTTTATCCAAATCAAGGTTTACAAACCAGTTATTGAACAAATGCTGCAGCATATAAATGCTTTCATGCGGATAAGCCCCTGCCACCAGGTATGCCTCCCGGTATATTTTGAAGGAGTTTAAAAACGACAGCACCACAATGGTATACAGACTGCCTTTCAGGTTGGGGAGCAGCACGTAAACCAGGCGCTGCCATTTCCCCGCACCGTCCACCCTTGCGGCCTCCAGCATTTCACCGTTTAATCCCATGATGCCCGCCAGCCAAAGCACGATGGTATAACCGAGGTTCTTCCATATGTAGGTCGCCACCAGCAGAAAAAACGCGGCATTTGTCCCAAGATAATCCACGGGTGCCACGCATTCTCCCCCATCCGCAGCTAATTCCCCGTTTACCAAACCAAGGAACCGTACCAGGTATTTATTGAAAAATCCCTGCCGGTAAAAAAGCATTTTCCATACAATGACGATTGCCGCCGTCGGCATCGCCATGGGGAACAGGTAAAGGGATTTGATAAGCTGCACCCGCTTTACGCCTGACAGCGCCAGCGAAACCAAAAGCCCAAGCGCCACCAGCAGCGGGATACACACCCCCGTAAACAGAAACGTATTCTTTACTGCCGTGCGGAACGCGGTATTTTGGAAAATATTCCGGTAATTTTGCAGTCCCACGAACTTACCCGTGACAGCGGTCAGGAAAGAACGCCTTACCACATCCGCAAACGGACAAACCACAAAAACCAATACCCCCGCAAAGCTGGGAAGCAAAAACAAAATCCACGCCCTTTTCCTGCCCATAAATTTCTCCCGTTCCTTTCCCCCGGTTCCCCCATCCCTGCCGTCTGTCTATTCCGCCATAAAAAGGGATACCTGCTTTTTCACTTCTTCCACGCCTTCTTTGGCGGTTATTTCCCCTTTCAGCACCTTTTCCCCCGCTTCGCATACCGCATTCTCCAACACCTCATTTTCCACGTACGCCGTTTTTGCCTGCTGCGCCATTTGGAGCAGACGGTCCACTTCCTCGCCGGATGCCGGATAAATGTTGTATCCTATGGTGGTCCCGTCATCTTTTTGGACTGCGACGGAACCGTAACTGCTGCCGTCCTCCGTCGCATTTACCAGAAAATGTTCCCGCATTTTCCCCTTGTCCGCCATACAGTCGCTCCAACTCTCCCGCACCAGCTTCTCCAAAAGCCCGAACGCTTCCTCCTGATGTACGGAAGCCGCGCTGACGCCGGCGATGGCACGCGGAATGAATACCCCGTCCGCCTGACCGCCGTATGCGGCAAAATCCCCGTCCGTCCTGCCTTTAATATGGAAAAACGAAACCATACAGTCCAAATCGAAACTGCTTTCTACCCTTACGAATAAAAATTCCTGTTTTCCCGTAATATACCGTTCCCCCTGCCAGCTCACGCCGGCAAGCCTTGACTGGTCCGCTTCCTTTTCCGTCATGCCGTACTCCATAAGCTGTACCGTATAGGCATCCAGCGCTTCCAACTCCCCGTCTGTCACGGCCGGCTTTTCCACGTCCCAAATCCGCTTCATTTGGATAAAAAATTCTTCCAGCTTATCCTCTCTCAGTTTCCCGCCTTCTCCTTCCCATGCGGGGGCGCATACGACAAGAAACTGCCGCAGCAGGTCTTTTTCCCGCAATACCCCGAGAATGCCGCCCTCCGGTTTTTCCTTCCGGTACTGTTCCGCAAGATCCGCAACGGATGCAAGATCCCCCATCCGCATGATTTCTCCCGCCCTGCCTCCGGCAACGGGAAGGGAGAACGCGGCCGGTACGGCATAAACTTTCCCGTCTTCTTCCGATTCCAGCGCCCTTAAAATATTCCGGAAGTAAGCGTCCGGTTCCCGTTTTGCTTCCAAAGCATCCAAAACGGGCGTTATGTCCGCCAGGATACCCTTTTCCATATAGGAATCCATGGGCATTCCGTCCAACAGGAAGAAATCCGGCCCGTTCCCGGAGGCAATTTCCGTATTCAGCTTTTTCAACGCATCCTCTTTCGTAACGGAAGATGACGCATCCATGCCCACTTCGTACCGGATATACACCTCCGGATGCTCCGCCTGATAGGATGCAATCGCCATTTTCAGGCCGGCATCTTCCTGCAGGCTGTATGCCTTTAGCTGGATATCCGGCGTAGCTGGTATCTCCGGGTGATACGTATATCCTGCCATCTTCCCGTTTGCCAAAAGCAGCAGGAAAGTGCCGTCTTCCCGCAAAATCCCGTCCCCAATCTTCCATGACGGATTGCTTAAGGAATTCAGGGTTCCGTCCGCCGCCTGTTCCACCAGGCTGCCGCCGAGCACATGGCGGTAAATCCCTTTTTCAAAAATCAGATATAAGATATCGTCTCCGTCCGGTATCACCAGTACCGGCTTGTTATAACCGTCATTGGAACGCAGTTTTTCACCAATCTGCGCCCCCACAAACTCATCCAGCACCGGGTCCTCCACCGTCTTTTCCGACTCCAGGTCATAAATAATGATTTGCGTATCCGTAACGGCAACCAGTTTTCCCCTCCATACTTCAAAATACTGCACCCATTCCCCGAAATCCGCTGCCACCCGGTAACCGGCATCCGTCCGGTCCAATTCGTAAACTTTACCGTCCACGGCAGAAGCAAAAAGTCTTCCGTCGTCGGAGAAATTGAGGTTGCGCAGCCTGCCGTCTTTTTGGTATGGGATTTCAAATTCCGTTACCTCATATTCCGTCGTTTTGGATTCCGTCATTTCCGGTTCCGCCGCTTTTTTCGGTGAAACCAGCAGGCAGCGGGGATACGAGTCAGTATCCGCCGTATCCGTCTGCAGTTCATCACCTTCCGTATTCCCGTTTTCTTCCTTATTTTCCTCCCCTGTTTCTTCCCCGCCGTCCAAGGCGCTTTCCTCCTCGAAAATAATACCCACGGAACCGTCCGCAGACAGCGCAATATCCCGGATATATCCCTTCTCTTTCAGTTCGTCAAACCACGGAAGCGCTTCCTGCTCCCAGGTATCCCCGTTGTCCTTGGAAACCCACTTTCCCTCCGTACCGGAAAAAACCGCAAGGCTTCCGTCCGCCTGCTGTACCAGTCTGGAGCCGGAAAGCGCCTGCCCCGTGAAAAATTCATCCACCGATTCCATGTAGCGCCCCATCGCTTTCTCCCCGTTCCCGTTTTCCCCCGATACGGCATGGTTTTCCCCTCCCGCCTCATTTCCTGCCCCGCTTTCATTCCCGTTCCGGTTTCCGTCCGTACCGTCCACACCGCCGCATCCCGCGGCAGCCAGTATCGCAATCATTCCAAAGATGAAAAGCCTTTTCCCCGCCGGTCTATTCCCGCACATCCTGCTTCCTCCCATTTTCCAATTTCTTTTCCGTCCTATTCCGCCATGTAAAGCGATACCTGTTTCAGTACCTCCCGCACACCGTCTTCCGCGCTCATATTGCCTTCCAAAACCGTTTCCCCCGCTTTCAGGACCGCATCTTCCAGTACCCTGTTCTTTACATATGGGACATGCGCCTGATTTATCATTTCAAGCAGCCTGCCGATTTCTTCCTCCGAGGACGGATACAGCTCCATGGAAGCCATGGTACCGTCCTCCAGCGTTCTTCCCATGGAAGCATAACTGCCGCCGTCTTCCGTGGCATTTTTTACCAACTGCTTTTGCAGCATTTCCTTATTCGGCGACAGCCCGCCCCAACTGCTTTCATCCAACAGGGTCTCCAGCAGCCCGGCGGCTATCTCCGGGTGCTCCGAAGTCCGGCTGATTGCCGCTATGGACTGCGGGACAAAGACACCGGATACCTGACCGCCGTAAGGTGCAAATTCCCCGTCCGACCTTTCCTTAACATGGAAATAAGAAACCGCAATGTCAAACGTGGCGGGACTCTCCACGCCTCCCATGAAAAATTCCTGCGCGCCCAGCAGGTACCGGTCCCCTACCCAGGATATATGGTTCACACGGTACCGGTCCAATTCCTCCTCCGTCCTTCCTTCGCTCTCCATCATCCTGTAAAAATCTTCGGTTTCCGTGCGCATCCGGTCGGTAATGCCTTCTGCCTCATTGTCCCATATCTTTTTCATCTGCACGTAAAACTCCTCCAGCTTCGCTGCGTCCACGCTGCCGTCTTTTGCCGTCCAGGCAGGTGCGCAGACCCACAGGAACTGCTTTAACATATCCCTTTCCCGTGTCCAGCCTAAAATACCTCCCTCCGGCTTCTCCGCCCGGTACTGCTTTGCCAGCTCCGCAATGGCAGCCAAATCCGTCATCCGCTCCACATCCCCCTTTTTGCCGCCCGCCAGGGGAAGCACGAATTTCCCCGGCACCGCATACACGGCTGCGTCGGTTTCCGATTCAAATGCCCGCAAAATATTCTGGAAATACTTCTCCCCGTCCATTTGCTCCAAATACGGGGTCAAATCTGCCAATATCCCCTTTTCCACATAGGAATCCATGGGCATGTCGTCCAACAGGAAGAAATCCGGTCCTTTTCCCGCCGCAATTTCCATATTCAGCTTTTTTAACGCATCATCCCTTGTGACAGAACCGTTCCCGTCCATTCCGATTTCATAACGGATATAAACTTCCGGGTGTTTTGCCTGATAGGCGGCAATTGCCGATTTTAACTTCAGGTCTTCCTTTAAGCTGTATGCTTTCAGACGTATGTCCGGCGTAGCGGGCATATCCGGATCATAAGCATAACCCGCAAGAGCGCCGTTGGTAAACAGCACCAAAAAGCCATTGTCCTCCAGCATCATGCCGTCCCCCAGCCCATAGAAGGGATTCCCCAGGGAATTTAACGTCCCGTCCGCCAACTGTTCCACCACATTACCGCCCAGCACATGCCGGTAAATCCCTTTTTCGCAGATAAGGTACAGGATATCATCGCCCTCCGGCACCACGATAAGCGGAAGCGTATTCTCCGTGGACATGAGCATTTTATCCCCCATTTGGGTTTCCAGAAAATCATCCAGTACCTTATCCTCTGTCAGTTCCCCTTTTTCCATGTCAAAAATTCCCACACCGGAACCGCTTACTCCGACAATCCGGTCTCCCCAAACCGTAAAATGGTACAGAAGGTCCTTCCACTGCGTCACGGACTTCCGCTCCCCCTGTTTCCAGTCAATCTCATATATATTCCCGTCTATTGTCGAACCGAACAGCCTGCCGTCCCCGGAAAAACACAAACGCCACAGATACCCCTGCTGCTCTTTTGGCATTTCAAATTCCGTCACTTGGTTATCCGCGGAAACCACCCGGCATTTCGGATGAGCCGCCGTCTCATGCAAATCCCCGGTTTCCGCCACTACCGCCCCGTCTTCTTCCCCGTCCGGATTATCTGCATTCTCCCCGTTTGTACTGCTTCCTCCGTCTCCTGTTTCGCCGCTGCTCTCCTTCTCACAGTAAATAATGCCTACCGTACCGTCCACGGAAACCGCGATATCCATAATATAATCTTCCTTCGCCCTCATTTCCGTAAACCATGCCAAAGACTCCGGCTCCCACGTGCTCCCGTTATCTTTGGATACCCATTTCCCGCTCCTTGGGCTGAACAGCATCAGGCTCCCGTCCGAAAGACGCACCAGCTTTGAGCCGTTCCCAGCAAAATCCACCATGGATTCGTTCATCGTCTCCACATACCGCCCCATTACCTTTCTGGCATTTTCCGTCCCGTCCGTCTTCCCTGATTCCCCCGTTTTATCCGCATCTTCCCCGCCTTCCTCCTTATCCGCCTGCATCCCGTTATCATCTTCCGTCTCCATAGTCTCCGCCTGATTCCCCGTCTCCCCCGTACCGCAGCCCATACTCCCCAGCATACTGACTACTGACAAAAAGAAAACCGCCGTAAACAGCCCAAACACCCTTTTCCCCTTCACCAAAACCATCCTCTTTTTCCTCATCCCAAAAAACCTGCCCTTCCTTTTTCCCTTTACTTTTCCAAATTCCCCCAACACTTCATTCCGGCAAACCACTACCGCTTCCATACACAAAGTCTATCACCCCATTCTCTAAACAACCTCTAAACCCCGCACAAATTTTTAGAGATATTTTAGAGATTTTCCTGTTATCATAATTTCTGCTATAATTATAAATAATAAGGAAAAAACACAGGGAGGAAAACCATGCGCATCCTGCTTATCGAAGACGACCAAAAACTAAACCATTCCTTAAAATACCAACTGGAAAAGGAAAATTTTACGGTAGATACCTGTTTCGACGGGGAAGAAGCCCTGTACTACATAAACCAGAACATCCATGACTGCATCCTGTTGGACCGCATGATACCGTCCATTGACGGCACCCAGCTCTTAAACATCATGCGCAGCCAGAACAACAGCACCCCCGTCATTCTCATCACCGCCCTCGGCGCCCTGAACGACAAAATCACGGGACTGGATGCGGGTGCGGATGATTATTTGGTCAAACCCTTTGATTTCGGGGAACTTCTTGCCCGCATCCGCTGTGTCACCCGCCGCCCGCCCCTCGTCCACGAAAACGATATCCTTACTTTCAAAGACCTGACCCTGCATGTCACCGGCAGCCGTTTAAACGGTCCCGCCGGGGAATGCAGCCTGTCCAAAAAGGAAAACGAACTGTTCCAGTTCTTTATCCGCAATACCGGACAAACCCTTACAAGGGAACAGCTCCTCACTAAAATATGGGGATTGGATGCCGATATCGAAAACGGAAACCTGGACAATTATATCCATTTCCTCCGCCGCAGGTTAAACGCCGTGGGCAGCCATGTCGCCATCCGCACCGTCCGCGGCATCGGCTACCGCTTCTGCCCGCCGGAGGAATCCTGAATACCCCGAAAACCTTACTATTTCTAAAAGAAAGGCATCCGTGATATGTTTCGCAAAGTACACTACCGCCTGACGCTTCTGTGCGGCGGGATTACCACCTTCCTATTACTCGTCATGTCCCTGCTTTACCTGTATGTGTCCGAATCAGGCTTAAAGCAGAGCCACTTCCTTGCGTTCCAGCGGGATACGGGCAACCTGATAGCCAATTTTGAACACCAAACAATCATCAGCCACACTTGGCTGGCACAAATGGAATCCCTCAATTCCGTCACCATATCCGTCACGGACAACGGTGTCCCCCTGCTGTTTTGCAACCGGGCACAGGATGAAACCAGAGAGCGGACCGAGCAGGAGGCGCTGGAGTATTACCGTTCCCATTTTGCCGCCTCCACGGACTCAATCTTCCAGTCCTACCATACGGCATACCCCTTTACCTCCTCAGACGGCAGGGATTACTATGCCAGTTATGCCTACATTCCCCACGAAAACGGGGAAACGGAAATACTTATCCTTTTTCCGTTGGAAAACCAGAAAAAGCAAATCCAAAGACAGCGGAGACGTTTCGCCGCCATCGACCTCACGGCAATGGTGTTCTTATTCCTGTTTTCCTTTTTCTTCACAAAGAAACTATTGGTTCCGGTGGAAGAAAACCGGCTGGAACAAATCCGTTTTGTCGCTGCCGCATCCCACGAACTGCGCACTCCCCTGGCAGTCATCCTCTCCTGTACCGACGCCATCCGCGGACAAAACAGCACAAAAAAAGCCTCCCCTGAAGAAGCGGAGACTTTCCTGTCCACCATCCATTCCGAAGGACAGCGGATGCGGCGCCTGATCGACGACATGCTGTTCCTGTCCCATGCGGATTCCCACGATTTCCCAATCCGCATGGAACCAATGGAGCCGGATACCCTGCTGCTCAATTCCTACGAAGCCTTTGAAGCGCTGGCAAAAGAAAAAAACATCCGCTTCGGCATCCTGCTGCCGGATTCCCCCATGCCCGCCTGCCTTGGGGACAGCGGACGGCTCCTGCAGCTCCTTGCCATTCTTTTGCACAACGCCGTCAGCTATACGCCGGAAGGAGGCAGCATCACCCTCTCCCTGTCCCATTCTGCCCGCCTTTACCGTCCCGATTCCTATACCATTGCGGTAGCCGACAGCGGCATCGGCATTCCTGACGGGGAAAAGGCCAAAATTTTCCAGCGGTTCTACCGCTCGGAAGCATCCCGCAGCGCGAAAGAGCATTTCGGTCTCGGTCTTTGCATTGCCGCAGAAATCGTCCGTTCCTTCCACGGCTCCCTCCGCGTGGAGGATACCCCCGGCGGCGGAAGCACATTCCTTTTGGAACTTCCGTTCATCCCAGCGCCACATCCAACACCATCATAAGCACAAAACCGGCGGCAAAACCGACGGTTCCCAAATTGGAGTGGGCGCCCTGCGCCGATTCCGGAATCAGCTCCTCCACCACCACATAAATCATCGCCCCTGCCGCAAAGGCAAGGGTATAGGGAATATAGGGCGTGATGCTTCCTGCCAAAAGCAGCGTCACAAGCGCCGCAAGCGGCTCCACCACGCCGGAAAGCATTCCCATGAAAAACGCCTTCCCTTTCCCCGCTTCCTCCTTTAACGGCAGGGATATGATGGCGCCCTCCGGGAAATTTTGGATGGCAATCCCTACCGACAATGCCACCGCCGAAGCCACGGTAATCCTTCCGTTTCCCGCCATGGCGCCTGCCAGCACGATTCCCACGGAGGCCCCCTCCGGTATATTATGGAGCGTAACGGCAAGCATCATCATCGTGGACTTCTTAAAACCGCTCCGGATTCCCTCCTGTTCCCCGGCCCCGATATGGAGGTGCGGCACCAGCCGGTCCAGCACAAGCAGAAACAGGATTCCAAACAGGAATCCCACCGCTGCCGGAACAAACGCAAATTTTCCCATGCCTTCCGACATGTCCATTGCCGGAATCAGCAGCGACCACACCGAAGCCGCCACCATAACGCCCGAAGCAAATCCCAGCATAGCCTTCTGCAGCATCACATTGATTTCCCCCCGTAACAGGAACACACACGCGGCGCCAAGCGCCGTCCCCGCAAGCGGAATCATTACCCCTGCCAGTAAATCCATGTATATCCTCCTTTTACCCGTATTTTCCAACTCCGATTCCATATCCCTGTATGGTTTTCCAGACACCGCCTAAAACAAGGATTTTCCCAGCGGATACTTAAGCGGCTCCCGCACCATGGTAAACCTGTGCTTCGGCAAATACCGCTCCAGCCACCCCATGGCTTCTTCCATTTCCTCCAGCCAGACCCCGTTATGGTACAGCCGGAACCCGCCTTCCCGTCCTGTGCATTTCCTGCGGTAGAATACGGTACTTTCCAGCATTAACGTGCGTCCCCTCCTGTCACGGACCAGGCAGCCGTCCTTTTTTACGAAAAGCTCCATCCGGCAGAGAAAATCCTCCGGCAAAACATGCGCATCTTCCCGCCCTTCTCCGTTTCCCGTCCCCGGAACCGGAAAGTGGCTTTCTGCCGGCTGCATCCGTGCATTCTCCTCCATTTTCCCTGCAAAATAACAGGCAAACCCGTACTCCAGTTCCGCTTCCATCTCCCGGTTCCGTTCCAGCCACCTCTCCGCCATCCCCTGCATCTGTCCAAACACCTGCCCGGACTGTTCCGCCAGCATGTCTTCCGTCAGGGGACGCTGCCTGATAATATCCCCCGCATATCCTTCCGCACCGGCTTCCAGTCCGATGGGGATTCCGTGTTCATGCAGATACCAGATTAGCCGCGGCGCATTTTTCATGCTGCATTCCAAACGGCAGAGCGCCTTGCCGTCTTTATCGTAAAGCCGCAGGTAATCCCGCCCTTTGGATGCATCGCAGGCCGCCTTTCCAAGCGCAACATCCCCTAAAGAAAACGAAACCGTCTTTCCCAACGGATTGCGGTAGGAAAACTGGTCTTCGTCCACCGTCAGCCTGCGGTTCCATGCCTCCAGCAATACATAACCCCCCAAAAGGAATATACCCAAAAGAACCAAATATATCCATACGGTGACTGCTTTCACATGATATGCCATTTCCAAAAAGGAAAATAAGGCTGCCGCCGTCAAAATAAATATCCCGATGCCGTATGCCGCCCCGGTCTGCTTTACCGCAAAACCGTTGACGGAAGAATCCCTGTCCGTGTTTTTTTCCTTATTTCCCGTTGCTTTTATCATGGATAACCTCATTAATATCCTCATTTCATCCCGTGTTTACGGCTGCGGCACATAAACCGCCTTCCGTACTTCGCTCCATGGTTTCCCACACTTCCTACCTGATTATACTTTCTTTTTTTGAAAGAAACAATACATGTTCCCGGTATACATTTTTAAGGATTTTTTAAACATTCTTTCCCCATCCGCATACAATAGAAATACCAAACAAAAAGCAAAGAAAGGAACCCCATACTATGCAGACCTCCTATTCCCCTCCCCCCAAAATTGCCATCGTCGGAAGAAGCAGGGATACCGCCAACTATGAAAATGCCCTGGGTTCCATGGGCGCGGATTTCCTTACCACCATGGATACCGGAGGACTGGCAGGGTTTGACGGGCTTCTCCTGCCGGGCGGCGGCGATATCACCCCCGCATTTTTCGGGCAGAAAAACCAAGGCTCCAAAAACATCGACGTGGAGCTGGATATCCTCCAGCTTCAGGCACTGGAACTTTTCCTTACGTGGAAACGCCCGGTTTTCGGCATCTGTAAAGGTATGCAGGTCATCAACGTATGCCTTGGAGGCACTATCATCCAGCATATCAAAGAATCCGGCCGCCACGCATGGGACAACGGCGACAAACTGCATCCCACCCGCATACAACCGGATTCCTTCCTTGCTGCCCTCTATGGTACCCGTTCCCTTACAAACAGTGCCCACCACCAGGCAGTGGGCATCCTCGGACGGGGTTTAACCGTAATCCAAACTGCCGACGACGGCATCATCGAAGGCATCGCACATAATAGCCTGCCGGTTGCCGGTGTCCAATGGCACCCAGAAAGGATGTTCCCGGACTTTACCCGCCATATGCCGGCAGACCAGACCCCTGCGGACGGAAGACTCCTGTTCTCCTATTTCCTGTCACTGTGCGCCTCGATGTAAGTCTTCTCCTTCCTGCGACGTTGGCGCTCCTTCCCGTCTCCCCGTCTCTGCTTCCCGTCTTCCCACTTCTGCCTGCCTTCCGCCGCCTTTTCCTGCAGTTCCTCCTTCACATGCTCCCCTGCGATTTCAAACAGGGACACCACGATTTTCTTCATCATGGCGGCAGTCTCCCCGTCCAATCCCTTGGCGGCGGTTATCACTGCCGTCATGCTCTTTTTCCAGTCCGCCGTAAAATCCATCAGGGTAACTGCCTGGGATGCGGAAACCACCTCATAGAGCGTATCCACAAAAGAATGAATCTGCCCTTCGTCCAACGACAGAATCCACTTATTCAAGGCATCATCCATAAACTTCTGCCTTTTATAAATCCCCTTCACCCGCACAAACGCGCCGTTCCGCACCAGCCATGTATAAGGATTGTGCTGGAGCAGCCCGAAAGACTTGCTTTCCACCACCGTATATCCTTCGACATGGGATTCCAGCAGCATCCCCACAAGGGAAGAATGGGGAATGATTTTCTCCACTCGTCCGGCAATGCTTTCGTAATGCCCTCCCTCCCGGATTTCCGGCCGGAAACCGGGACCGTCCAGACTGTATACCTTCCGTATCCTGTCCTGCACTTCCTTCTTACAGTTCATCGCCGCATACACGGAGAAATTACCTCCCTTGGAATGCCCTCCCACGTAAAAACTTCCTTCAAACCCTTCCGCCGCCCGGTTTAGGTATTCCACGCTGCGTAACTGACCGGGAACCGGCTCGGAAAAAGCAAGGTTAAAATCCTCCTTCCAGCCCACGATGGTTTCATCCGTCCCACGGTAAGCCACGTATACCGTCTGCCCGTCCAGAAAACAGGTCACTGCGGAAAACTGCGTTTCCTGCTCCGTCTCGATTTCGTTTACGTAATCCCTCACCCGCAGGGAACGGAAACGGACACTCTTTCCCATTTCCCGGAACAATTCCATATTCGGCTCCCGGTACCGCTCATCGGCAAACAGTTTATCCCTGTCCGGGTGGGCGTCCAATGCTTCCAAGGACACCGCCGGGGCATCTTCCCCCATCCACGGTACCAGCCCGTCAAATTTAAGGTACGCAAACTGGCTTAAAACCAGACTGTCCACCTCATTTAACGGTTTCTCCGAAAACGTATAATCCCCGTATTCCCTTAAATAATCAATCATTGTTCCCATCCGCATCCACCGCCCTTACAAGCAAACTAACCACCGGACTCCATACTGCCATGAATCCCCATCAAAACCGCGCCTCCAAATGCCCGATGTTCTTAATCAGCACCGAAACTGTCCCGTCCGGATTGGTAATAAACTCCACGCTTTTCGGGTCCTTATACTGTTCCATGGGTATCTTGATTTCGATTCCGGTATCCGTAAACAAATGCTGTTTCTGGTACTTTCTTGTGGTGGTTTCGCTTTGGGGAAGCACTTCCTCTTTCACCATATCGTATTTTTCCATTTTGTCCTGAAAAGCCACTTTCAATTCCGGCTTTTCTTCAAAAATTCTCTCCGCAATCTCCTCCACCACGAAACCGCCCTTTTCCTCCAATTCCTCCTGTATGATGCTTTTCGCCTTCATCTGCGCCTCATACCGGTCGCCTTCCCCATAGCCTTCCTTTTGGACGGACTCCACCGCCTTGGTCACGATGGAGAGCTTGGATTTATGGGACATATGGCTGGAACATTTTAAGAAAAGATAGGAAAAATAATCCACTTTCTCCCCGTTCACCTCATATTTTTTCTCCACCACCTGCACCGATAAATCCTTCAGGCAGATGACCGCCGCCTCGCTGAGCCTTTGGGACTCCGAAGGCAGGATGGACTTGTGCCGGATGATTTCATTGGTATTGCCGCCGTCTTCCGAAGACAGGGTGCGGTGCGTATAGGATGCCTTATAATTCATCTTCAGCAGGGCAAGATATTCTTCCTCCCCGTACCGGAACCGCACCACCAGAAGGTCCGCAGGCGGAATGTCAATGTTGCTGTTCATGATGCTGTAAAGGAACCCCGCCATATCCTTGCTGACCTCCACGAAAAAATCGTCCGCATACTGTACCAGCATCTTATATACTTCCGATTCCCCCTGGTAAAACCGGCAGCTTTTCCCGTCGTCACCGGAAGAAATCCGCGCGATATGCTCCTTTAGAAATTCCGCAAACTCCGACCCGTACTCTAATTCACAATCCGAAAGCACCGGCATCCCAATGGTGGAATCCAAAATATGTACGATGACTTTCTTAATCCTGATATCTTCCTTTACCATTACCATAGCCGTCCCCCTTATTCCCTCCAAGTCTTCACGGAAAACAATACCAATATCGGCAGCAGTTCCAGTCTCCCCGCCAGCATGTCAAACATCAGAACAAATTTGGAAAAACCGGAAAACTGCGCGTAATTCCCCGCCGGTCCAACCATGTGGAACCCCGGTCCCACATTGTTAAAATTCGCTGCCACCGCCGAAATATTCGTCACGAAATCAAATTCGTTTAAGGAAAGCAGCAGGAGGGAAACGAGGAAAATCATCGTATAAATAGCCGTATACACCAAAACGGAACGCACGGTCCCCTCCCCCACAATCCTGCCTTCCATATGGATTTTCTTGATGCTCCTGGGATGGATGGCTGCGGAAATCTCATTTTTTACGCTTCTCCACAAAATCACGAGTCTCGATACCTTAAACCCGCCCCCCGTACTTCCCGCACAGGCGCCCAAAAGGGTAATAAGAAACAGTATCGCCTTGGAAAATTCCGGCCAGACATCATAATCCAGGGTGGCAAACCCCGTGGTGGTCATTAAGGACACCACCTGGAACAGCGCATGGTGGAACGCCTGGAACCCGTCCGCAAAGAACCCCCGCACGTTGACGGCAATCAACACCGACGCAAGCAGGATAATGCCGAGATAATACCGCAGTTCCTCGCTGTGCAGCACGTCCTTCGGCTTACGGATAAGAAGCAGGTAATAAATCTGGAAATTAATGCCGCACAACAGCATGAACACCGTAAAAACCGCCTGTATCCCCATGGGATAACTCCCGATACTGGAATTTAAAAGCCCGAAGCCCCCCGTCCCCACGGTGGAAAATGTTAAGGTCAGCGCCTCATACAAATCCATGCCTCCAAACAGAAGGACTATCACTTCCATAAACGTGATAAAAATATAGATGCCGTAAAGAATCATCGCCGTGTTTTTCACCCTCGGCACCAGTTTTCCCACGCTGGGACCGGGACTTTCCGCCCGCATCAGGTGCATATTGTAGCTGCCGGACAACGGCAGCACCGCAAGAATCAGCACCAAAACTCCCATCCCCCCAATCCAATGGGTAAAACAGCGCCAAAACTGGATACTGCGGGATAAACCCTCCACATCGGTAAGCACCGTGGAACCAGTGGTCGTCAGCCCGGACACCGTCTCGTACAAGGCATCCGTAAAAGTGGGGAACTCCCCGCTTAAATAAAAAGGCAGCGCCCCCACAAGGCTCAAAAGAATCCAGCTTAACGATACGGTCACAAAACCCTCTTTCGCATAAAATACCTTACTTGCCGGTTTCAGCCGCCTTCCCAATAAACTGACCGCAAGACAGCCCGCAATCACCACGGCAAAGCTGGCTGCCGCCTTTTCCCTGTAAAGAATCCCCACCAAAAGGGGCAGCGCCATAAACAGTGCGGCAAACTCTAAAATTTTGCACAGTATATAGCGAATAATTGAACGGTTCATAATTCCCACCTCTGAGTCAGTATCTAATATTTCAGAATATCCTTAATATCATGAAGCCCCGTCATCGTCGTCACGATAACCACCGTATCCCCTGCCTTAATAATGCTCTGCCCCCTTGGGATTACCACATTTCCCTTATGGTTGATACAGCTTATGAGCAGGTTTGGCTTTAACTTAAGCTCCTGGAGCGGAATGCCAAGCACCGGCGAATCCTCCTTCACCACGAACTCCAGCGCTTCCACCCTGTCGTTGTTCATCCGGTAGAGGGTTTCGATATTGCTCCCGATGGTATTCTGCATGGCACGCACATACTTGATAATGATTTCGGCGGTAATGAATTTCGGGTAAATCACGCTGCCAAGGTCCAGTTCCCCGATAATCTTATCATAAGCAATCCGGTGCACCTTGGTAATCAGCTTCGCCTTGGAAATGCTTTTCACGTAAAGGGAAAGCATAATGTTTTCTTCATCGAGGTTCGTCAGCGCCACAAATGCCCCTGCCTGTGCCACGCCTTCCTCCAATAAAAGTTCCCGGTCCGTTCCGTCCCCGCAGATAACCATTGCCTGCGGGAGCAGTTCGCTTAGTTCTTCGCAGCGCCCTTTATCCCGCTCCACGATTTTTACCTTGACACCGATGGAAAGAAGCTGGTTTGCCAGATAAAACCCCGTTTCCCCGCCTCCGACGATAAAGGCGCTCTTTGCCTTCGTGGTAGTTACCCCGAGCTTTTTAAAGAACTGGACGGTATTCCTTGCGGAACCGATGACCGATATCTCGTCTTTTGCCCGCAGCACAAAATTACCGCCGGGAATGAACACATCCTCATCCCGCTCCACCATACTGACCAGGACTTCACTTTTATATTTCGCCGAAACATTTTTTAACGCCTGGTCGCAAAGAACGGAATTTTCCTCTATCCGGTATTTCACCAGCTCAATTTTTCCTTTTGCAAAAGTATCGATTTTAATGGCGGAAGGAAATTTTAATACACGGGCGATTTCCATTGCCGCCGCGTCTTCGGGATTGATGACCATGGAAAGCCCCATTTCCTCTTTGATAAAATTAATTTCCCTGCTGTACACCGGATTGCGCACTCTCGCAATGGTATGGCATCCCCCGGCTTTTTTTGCGATTAAACAGCATAAAAGATTCAGTTCGTCCGAACTTGTAACCGCGATTAACAAGTCCGCATGTTCAATGCCTGCCTCCATCTGTATGGAATATCCGGCGCCGTTCCCAACGACCCCCATAATGTCAAACGTATTGCTCACGTGTTTCACCACATCACTCTTCATATCAATGATAGTGATGTTATGCCCTTCCTTGCTCAACTGTTCTGCAAGTGTGGAACCCACATTGCCGCAGCCCACAATAATTATCTGCATATCTTCCTCCCATTCCGCGCTGCCTTATTAACATATACCGGTACCGCGTTGTATTCATTCCCGGGCAAGCGCCCGCTGTTTGCACCGTCACCACATTATTACCCGTCAACGGCGCCGTCTGGAAACAGTTTACAGGTTTGTGTCCCCACAAACCTGCAGCCAGTTTCCCTTATTGCACAATGCCTTCAAATTTCTTGGATATTTCCTCGTACTGCTGTTTAATGTTCAGGTACAGCCCAACCGTTTCACCCTTCTGTTCCTCATATTTCTTAATGACGGAATCATAGTTGCGCATCAGACAGTCCACGGTGCTCTTGCTGATTTTATGGTTATCCGCATCCTCATTCAATATCTTCTTAATCAAATCGCTGTCAAAAGACCCTTTGTAACTGCGCTTGCCGTACAGGGCGCTCAAAATATCCGCCACAGCCACAATCTGCTGGGGCAGCGTCAGGTCCTTTTCCGTCAGCCCCCTGTGGTACCCGGTCCCGTCCAGTTTCTCATGGTGGCGGATGGCAATCTGCAGCACATCCTCATTCACCAGTCCCGACAGAATCATTTCCGTAATCTGCACATGCGCTTTCATCACCCGCATTTCCTCATCACTGAGCCGTCCCGGCGACTCCAGGATATTTAACGGAATGGCTATCTTGCCCAAATCGTGCAAAAGCGCGCCGTAATACAGGTCACGCAGCTCCCTTGCCCCCACCCGCATCAGCCGTCCGAGCTGCTCGGCAAAATTCACGGTGGACATCGTATGCACCACCGTATGCTCGCTCCGGAAATCGATGGTGTACACCAACATCTCCAAAAAACCCTTTTTATACTTCTCCGAAAACGTCTGCCTCGAAAGAATATCGTTCAGTTCATCCTTAAAAGAACCGTCCGCCAGGTTTGCCATAATCCCGTAGCGCTTCTCCGCCTTCATGAACAAATCCATTGCCTGTCCCGAAAATTTGGTGTCTCTGTACTTCGTAAAATAATCCGGCTCCATGGACGCCACCTTACGGCGCATGAAATTATCCATCTTGTCCGCCAGCGCCAGGCATTCCGTCACGTGCTCATATTTGCTTTTCACCAGCCCGAAACGGTTATAATCCAAATGGTGGTAAAGCACGATTTCCGCCCTGTCCCCGATGGGGGAAAGGTATTTTAAGAAAAGGAAGCCGTAAATGGAATGAGTCCAAAACGTGTCCTCGGTTTCAAAATCCGCCACATTGTTCAGCCCTTCTTCCCGGTACAGCCCGATATCATGCAGGATTCCAAGCATCGTATAATCCAATAGTTCCTGCTCGGAATATTTCTGTTCGTACTCCAGCATCTTATAAAGCATATACCCCACGATTTCCCCGTGCACCATAATATTTGAGTTTATGACGCCCAACGTCTTGCGTATGATCGCATTTACGTTCTGACTGCTAATTACACTCATCCTCCACTCTCTCCCTTTAGTATTTGTCCGGGTAATCCGTCCCGGTCTCTGACTGCATCAGCCCTTTGTATTTATCGGGCTGTTTCTTCATTTTCATGAATGTATCAAAAGCACGCAGCACCATTTTGCTGCCATTTTCCCTCATCGCATACTTTCCCCTGTCCATTTCCGCCTTAAAATGGTCAATCTGCCATACCATGACATCCACCACCGTATAGCCGTCCACATTCTTCCTGCAAAGGAAATTCCCCGTTTCCATATAACAGGCAAACTCCTCCGCCGCTTCCGCATCTTCCCAAATGGCTTTGGCAAGCGTATCCAAAAACTCCGCATCTTCCATGGCATCCGCGCCAAGCGTCCTTACCCATTGTGTAATTGTCTCTTTGTTATATTCGCCCATAGCCGAACCTTTCCTACAAAATATGTAAAGCTCCCACGCGGAACATGGAGGAACATGGAATAGACATCCCGAAAAAAACGTCTACCTTAATATCTTATCAAAAGGAAACATATATTACAAGTCAGTCTTATATATTAAAAGTAAAGAAATTGGAAGGTATGCTTTCCTTGAAACTATTATCCGCACTCAACGCCTATTTATGGAACTGCCCTCTGCTGTTTTTGCTGATGGGCACACACCTTTTCTTTACGTTAAAATTACATATTCCCCAGCGCCATATCGGGAAAGCCCTGCGTCTGTCCATAACGCCGGAAAAACAGGGGGACAAAACCTCCCCGAACCTGTCCGCATTCGGCGCACTTGCAACCACCCTTGCCGCCACCCTCGGCACGGGTAACATCATCGGAGTCTCCACCGCCGTGGCGCTGGGCGGTCCCGGCGCGGTCTTCTGGTGCTGGCTCACCGGTATCCTGGGTATGGCGACCTCTTACGCGGAATGTTATTTAAGCGTCCTGTTCCGTGAAAAAAACAGGGATAACCTCTACGTGGGCGGTCCCATGTATGTCATGAAAAACGGTCTGCACAGTAAGCTGCTGGCAAAATTTTATGCCTTCTGCACCGTCTGCGCCGCCTTTGGCATCGGCTGTACCACACAGGCAAATTCCCTGACGCAGACCACGTCTTCCACCTGGCGCCTTTCCCCCCATCTCGTGGGCATGGCGGCAGCCATGGCAGTAGGCATGGTCATCCTTGGCGGCATCCGCTCCATCGGGCGGCTGTGTGAAAAGACTGTTCCCGTACTCGGCTTTCTTTACATCGGAAGCTGCCTCCTCCTTTTGTCCATTAACCGCGACGTCCTTTTACCCGCCTTAAAAGTTATTTTCGGGCACGCCCTCATGCCCAATGCGGTTCTCGGCGGCATCACGGGCTATTCCTTAAAACACGCCGCGCGCTATGGCATCGCCCGCGGACTTTATACCAATGAAGCCGGAATCGGCACTTCTGCCATCGCCGCGGCTTCTTCCGGTTCCGCAAGCCCTTACAGGCAGGAATATGTATCCATGACCGCCGTTTTCTGGGATACCGTGGTGATGTGCTTCCTTTCCGGTCTTGTAATCATCGCCAATATATTAAAACACCCCGAATCCCTTGCCGGCGTCAACGAAACGGGACTGGCGGACGCCGCCTTTTCCTACCTTCCCTTGGGCGGCAATGCCTTCCTGTCACTGTCCCTCGTGGCATTTGCCATCACAACGCTCATCGGGTGGTCCTATTTCGGAGAAAAAGCATTCTGTTACTTATGGGGGAATCACAACCTGAATGTATACCGGCTGCTCTATATCGTAATGATTTACATTGGTGCGGTGATTCCGCTGGATGTGGTATGGGAATGTACGGATTTCATCAATGCATTGATGATTGTGCCGAATGTCATCTCCCTGTTTGCCTTACATGGCGTCATAAAGGAAGACATTGGATAGCGCAATAGTCCTTCCCCGGAAAGGCGCTACCGAGTTAACAACCGCAACAAGACATTGCAGCCCGTGTTGCCAGCGGCTGCGGCGGTAGTGCCGGACCAGCGCAGAAGATTTCTTCCGCGCTTTTGCCTACGGCTATCCAGGCGTGCATACCGTAGCAGACTTTCTTATCAAAATAGTCCACGCCAATCTTCTCCGTTTATACCCAAAATAATAATTTGTAAAACAATTAACTTATTCTTGGTAAAACGATTTTTTAGAAAATAAACTTTTTGTTCTTTTATCATAATCGGCATAATTTTTGTTTTTTTGGCGTTTAATGTCATTTTATGCCGTTTTAGTGCGTTTTTTGTCATTTTCCCTTCTTCTCTTTTATGATTGGTTTTAATGAAACTTTGCGGGGAAAGTATATGGATTCTTTTATGGGTAAGATACAATCTGCATATGGGTTTTCTGATTATGAAATCCGGTTAATCCGGTATTCCATGACTGCTTTGTTTTATGATTGCAGTAAGTTGGTAATATTCGGTATTTTCTATTATTTTACCGGGGATTTTAAGGCTTTTCTTTTTGCATTGTTTCCGCTTATTTTATTGCGCACGAAAAACGGCGGGATTCATTTTAAAAGGTATTGGAGCTGTTTCCTCTTTACTTTTGCTTATTTGGAACTTTGTATCCATATCTTACCCGTGTTTCTGCCGCTGCCACCAGTTGTTTTATGCGCCGCTTTACCGGTATGCGCTTTGATTGACTGGCTGGTTGGTCCAAACTCATTGGTACGGAAAAAAGGAATGGATGAGGTTCATACCAGGAACGCAAAGATACAAACGCTTCTTTTGATCCTGTTACTTGAAATCTTATGCCTTGTTTTTCCTGCGGATGCATATTTAACCGTTAGTTTTTGGACTGTGGTGCTGCATGTTGTCCAATTATGCGTAACGAAAGGTTTAAAGGAGGAATATTCTAATGAAAAAAAAAGTAAGTAAATGGATGTTTGCATTATGTAATTTTTTTCTAATGTCTTCGTTCTTTTTTACAAGCTCATCTATAAGTATTGTATTTTTTGGAGAACCACCATTCCCCTATGAGTAAGTTTACTTACTCATAGCATAATGGCAAGCAAATTTCAAACTGTAAAAAGTTTATGCTTTCATATATTTCATTAGAAACAACAATTTCCCCTTCTTTTTCATGTACCATTTTTTTCAATTTAGTTAATCCAATTCCATGATTATTTCCTTTTGTGCTAAAATTCCAATGAAAAAATTCTTCTATTTTGTGGCTACTAAATTCTTCACTTCTATTTGCAACAGAAATATCCAGCTTTCCATTAATATAAAAAATGTTAATATAAATTATTTTTTCAGTCTCACGCTTTTCCAATGCTTCAATAGCATTATCAAACAGTATTCCAAGCATCTCAATGATTTCATATTCTGGAACCTTAACATCCGGTTCCTCAATTTCTATTTTATATTTTACATTTATTCCATGTTTTTCTGCTTCCTTAATTTTACAATACATAAAACCGGCAATCAAAGGGTTTCCTACTGCCAATAACAGTTTTGTTTCCTCATTTCTATCCAAAATACATTTACAATATTCCTTCTGCATATTTGCCAGTTCTTCATAATTATCCGTTGTATATATCATCCCATAAATAGCGCTAATATGATTTTTTAAATCATGTTGTCTTTCTCGAATCAAAACAATTAATTCATCATATGCCGCATAATATAGTCTGTTAATTTCAATTTGCGCTTTTTTTCTTTCTACATCAACTTTTGCTTTTTTCCATTCATTTATTGCAAAGAAAAAAAGAATCAGGAAACACAATAATTGCAAATACTCTCCTAATAAAACAGGTTCTCTTTCTTTAAACTGGTATAATGCTCTCCCTAAAAATATTAATGTAAATACGAAAATACTAATTAAAAGAATATTTTTTCTTAGTAAAAAATCTGAAAATTCTTTCCATTTCACCCTTTTACTTGTAAAAACAATAATTACCAAGCTCACAATATTTATTAACAAATCATAAAATTCCCCCACACCGTTTCTATTAATAAAGAAATAAAAGATTGGTAAATAGACTATCATTTGTAATATACCAATTAACACAATCGTCAAAAAACAATTTAATAAAGTTGTCTTTATCTCACCTTTAAAAATTATTAAACCATACAAAAATAAACTGCAATAAGTAAAAACCAAAAAATACTTTTCTAATATTCCTTGATTTATTCCACCGCAAATCAATAAATTAGTAATAACAACAACCACGCCATATACGCTGAATCTCATCTTTTCCCCAAAGAAATTCGCCATACACCAAAGTATTGCCACCAGTTCAACCACCTGATTCAAATTCCTAATCATCCAATACCTCTCCCAAAAACTTATTTTTCAATATCACGCCGATTTCCACCTGTTCTTTCCGTCCTTTCAGTTTAATGAAACGGTTCACGGTATCGATGCTATCGATATAATCCTTATTTACAATAGCATATCTGCTGCATTGGACAAATTTATTGGAATTCAGTTCTTCTAAAATGGCTTTGCATGGTTTGTAAGGCAGTTCCAAATCGTCGTTTACGGAATGGATGATGCGTTTATTCCTGCTGTTTTCTATGTATACGATTTCCGAAATTTTCTTTTTGTAGAGGATTCCTTCTTTGCGGAAAAAAATATTGTTATTCACAACCTTCCTTTTCGGACTGTTTAAGGCTTCCCGGATAATCCGCGACACCCTGTCCGCATCGTATGGCTTTTCCACATAGCTGTAACAGTGAATGTCACTGTACGCATACAGCTTCGGATCTTCCAATGAGGTTATGATAACAATAGGCGTATATTGGTACTTCTTTATTTTCCTGATATTATCGGCAAACTTAATGCCCGAAACATCCCCGCTGTCTTTGGGATTCAGTATGATATCCACTAAGAACAGGTCAATATCATATTCCATTGCTGCCGCATATGCGCCGTCAACATCCCCCGCGCATTTAATGAGCAGACTGTCATCTACATTTCTGACAATTTTAACAAGCATTTCCATGCTCTTTTCATTATCCTCAATTATCAAAACTGTCCTCATTTGTAAATTCCCTTGACCTTCTCTTACTGACCATATCCAAACAGTATCCCGGTTAATCCACTTTCCCTACGCTTTCCGTATACGAACCCTCCCCTTTTCCCGCAAAAACTTAAAACAAAACAACAGCATCAAAACCGCACACAACAGGCTAATTTGTTTTTATTATATATGGAATAAAAATACGGTAAAAGGAAGTGTAACTATTACCGCACATTAGTTTTGCTTTTCCAAAAGTTTCCATAATTTACTATATCAAAACGGATATATAAAGCAATGGATTTTTTTATCAGGAAAAACCATCTGTTTTTACAAAACATTCACCGCTTCCACTCTTCCATGTCAAACAGGTGACGGGAAC
>ERZ779637.224-NODE-224-length-42374-cov-13.701836_pt1 | contig 42374 bp, 50 predicted proteins | sample MGYA00514196_ERZ779637 | MGnify/ENA primary metagenome ERZ779637 (study PRJEB29562, sample SAMEA4376700) | mouse gut metagenome | isolation source: Cecum | study: EMG produced TPA metagenomics assembly of the A DSS colitis mouse model was used to assess the...
TCAGGGAAGCAAGCCATTCTGCCTCCGTGCCCGTGAACCCGCTATCTACGGCTGCCTCATACGCAGAACGTCCGGTATCTCCCGGTTCCCCTTTCAGAGATGCCAACCATTCCGCTTCCGTACCCGCAAATCCATTTTCTACTGCCAGCTCGTATGCCGTTATACCAGCTGCCCCTTCCTGCCCTTTTAAATTCGGCGTATGGAAGGTTTCCGCTGCCGTCCGGACTTCCAATATATACTCATCATCCGTTTCTGAAACAACGCTGATCACAGGTGCCGCAATGCCCGATTCATTTATGATCTTCTCTACCTCTGGTGCCGTCGTATAGTTTGCATCATTATTAAGCTGGCTCACATCTGTAGGAATGGCAGTGCTCATTACTTTTTCGATCGCACTTTTTGTTTCCTTATTGGTATCCGTAAGTGCCGCTTTTACTGCCCCGAGCGTATACCGTGTGTTCTCCGGCGCGTCGATATGGAGTTCCACTTTGCTCAGCAGATACCATGCCTCTATCCCGTGCGGTTCGGACACGACACGTACATAAGTACACACCTGAAGCGCCTCTGTCTGCTCATCAGTAAGATTCAAGTCTATTGCCCGAACCTCTATGGTCTTTTTCAGGACGATTCCTGTCTTCAGCTTTTCCTTCGCTTTCCTCAGAAGGTTTGCCGGAAGTGTCACGTCATCCCAGATGCTTTCATCCGGCTCAGCATAAATAACACCATATTCCGCTGCCTTTTCCTCGTCAATGATATAGTCCCTGCCGTCATTGACATCCGCTATGCTGATCCTTTTCCCATCCACAGAGGCGCCCTGCGGTCTGATCGCTGTGTAGGTCTCAGTCGCAGAAGTATTGACCAGAAGATCTATAATATTTTTACCAAAAGATATAGGCTGTGCAGATATCTCCTGATAATCTTCCAGCCAGTCTATATGATCCCCGTCTGCTTCATACCTTATCTGCAGATGACCTCCGAGCGAACTCTGGAAACATTTTTCCTTGACCGCTTTCCAAGTTTTCAAGGCACTTTCACTGCTTCTCACGATATAATCGTTTTTGTCTTTCACCGTTACATTTCCGGGCAGGAGTCTCTGCTTCTCTCCCACCTGCCTATTATGGCTATCAATGATCTGCGAAAACAGCACATCCGGTGCCCCAGAAAATTCAAACTCAGGGAATATTGAATCGTTTAAGAATGCCAGCTTGCCCTCGCACTGTACTGTCTTTATGTTATCGATATTCCTGTCGTCAGATATGACCCGCCCCTTCCAGATCGTCCGGCTGCTGTCCTGCACCCGGATCATTGTGGCAAGCTTTTTCAGGCTTTCAAATGCCGGATGTCCTGATGTCATGGTGAATGCCAGCGTTCCCGCACTGTTATCCTCCATGGTCAGCACGATATTATACAGACATAATTCCTCAACATCCGGCGTATAGATCAAAGCGTCATCTGCATATATCTTATACATCACAGTGCCCCTTCCTGATACTGGAATAATATAACTCCTTTACCCTCTACCCTGAAACGGTTATAGCCCTGTTTCAAGATCACATCCTCCAGCTGATACTCCCCTTCTCCAAGTTTATACATCTTGTCTCCGAAGGTAACCTGTAACGGCGCAGTAACTGTAATAGTCGGTATCGTCCGCATACGCTCATTGAGCAGGACGATACTACTTGCTCCGTTGATCTCTTCCCTGTGCCGGGTTACCCGGCTCTTATACTTATAAGGTTCACAGGATGCCGTAACTTCTACCGTCAGGAGATTTTTATTCGGTACCGGGTCACCTACACTACAGCGACCTCTATAATAAAATGTGTCCTCCCTGTCGAGGATGATCTTCTTTTTCAGTCCATGCAGCGCATTAACCAGCTGGTCGATCTTTTCCTGCTTCTGTGTAGTAAACTTAAAACTAATCTGCCTGTTATTGTATTTCACTTCCCCAAGACTTTCCGTGATATCAAGCACACCATCCATTCCGGGAACTTCAATTTCCTTAACCTTGACCGTTGGCGTGGAAACCCGGGCATAGTTCATTATAAAATCCGTGGTATATCCCACATGCAGATCGTCAAACCATACTCCATCCATTACTTGATCCTCTCATCCTGCCTTGAAATCTCCCCGAGCCGCATGTTCATTCCTGCTGCCAGCCCGCCAACTGTAGCCCCCGTGTCGAGCACAAGCTGCATATTGGACAACTGGGGTAAATATCTGTTTAACAATGCTAAAATACCATTTAAAGTATTGTTCAAGCCCTCATCCCGCTCGGAGACAGCGCGGCGTATGTAATCCTGCAGCACTGTGATCGGCGCAACAGCCTCCGCACCCGCTTCTCCTCCCGCCATGATATTTCCCGTCGCCGGATTCACCCCGAACGCTGTAGGCTTCGTCATCACACCGCCTTTGGCATACCATTCAACGCCAAAATGCGGGATGGACGGCGGATCCAAGGAAAAGGAGCCATCAATCTTAAAGTGAGGCAGCTTGATATGTGGCAGCTTCCACTCAAAATTAAAGAATCCTTTGATCTTTTCTATAATAGAGTGAATGGTATCACGGCATCTGGAAAAGGTATCTGCAACATTACTTGCAATGCTGGAGAATTTATCACGGATGGTATTCCCCATTTCTGAAAATCTGGAGGTAGTCGTGTTCTTTAGGTTTTCGATCGCCGCATTGCCCTTATCCCTGATATTGTTGAATCCTTCTACTCCCCTTGCTGCAACTTCATTCAGCTTTGAAACGGACTCTTCCTTAAATTCATGGAATTTCCTCGTAGCACTATCTTTAAATTCACTGACCTTACTCACTGCCGCTTCTTTAAATTCCTGAATCCTGCCTGTCGCCTTCTCTTTCAGTTCTGTTACTTCTGAAACTATTTTTTCTTTTGCCTCTTCAAATCTCTGCCCCCACCGTTCCTTTAAATCCGCTATCTTCTCGGATGCCTCTTCCTTCAGATTGTGGAAGTCAGTAACTACTTTTTCCTTCATTTCCGCCACCTTGGCAGAAGTCTTTTCGCGCAGCTCTTCAAAATGACCCACTGCACTGTCTTTCAGATTCTGAATTTTTTCGCCTGCCTGTGCCCGGAGCTCTTCGATTCTGGCTGTCGCATTTTCCTTCAGTTCAACGAATTTCGCACCTGCCTGCTCTTTCATCTCTTCAAATTTATTAACAGCATTCTCCTTAATCTCATGGTATTTCTCGACGACAGCAGTTTTCATCTCCTCCGTTTTCTCCTTCAGGCTATCCGCCATACCATGATATCTTTCTTTTATCCCCTCTACCAATTCATGGGTTTTTTCTTTGATCTGGTTCCATTTCTCAGCGACAGCCGTTTCAACGCCTTCTACTGCGGAAGCAACGGTTTCCTTGAATCCAGTCCATTTCTCTTTGATGGATTCCACCATTTCCCGCGTGCTTTCCTTGATCTGGTTCCATTTCTCACTGATTTTTTCTTTCAGCTCGTGGGCTTTTTCCTTTATGGTGTCCCAATTTTTATACAACGTAACGCCTATCGCAATAACAGCACTGATAACTCCTATGATGATCCACACCGGAGCCGGTACCGCTGCCAGTGCCGGTAACAGACCGCTCCCTATCTTGCTGACAAGACCGCCTATACCGCCTACCAGTTTCGTGCCGCCTGTAAATAAGGTTTTCCCGACAGATATCACACTTCCTATGCCGCCGATCAGCTTGCTCCCCGCCGTGATCAGTGTACCTATCCCCGAAACTATTTTCCCGCCGACAATCAGAACCGGTCCCGCCGCAGCCGCAATCCCCGCTATGGTAAGGATCATCTTCTTCGTACCGTCATCCAGCCCGGAGATCCATGTACATAACTTGGAAAGCCATTCCACTCCCTGCCGCAGATAAGGCATTATCAGCGTGACAAACTGTATTGCCAGTGCCTCCAGCTGGGATTTAAGCAGCGTGATCTGCCCGCTCAGGTTGTCATTCATCGTATCTGCCATATCCTTTGCTGCCCCGTCTGCAGAATCGATGGCTTCCGCAAGTTTGTTAAAATCACTGTCGCTCGCATTAATGATAGCAAGCATCCCAGACATGGCTTCTTTTCCAAACAGGGTGGCAGCCGCCTGCGCCTGTTCCTCCTCACTCAGTCCCTTAAATGCACCCCTGAGCGTAGTCAATACTTCACGGAATGACTTCATGTTGCCGGAACTGTCAACCAGAAGTTCATTATAAATTCCAGTGGTCTCATTCTCCCCAGCCTGCGCAACTGACAGGGCATTCATTGCGTCTTCCAAATTGTTTTTGGTCTTTTCAAGATTCAGTGCAGCCGTCTGCGCCTGTGAGGAATTTGCCCCATATTTTGCCACAGCATCATTATATTTAATCTGGGCTTTCTCCATATCGATAGTCTTATTTTCGACTTTCGTCTGGGCTTTCTGGAGTTTGCCATTATCGATGACATTCGCGGTCTCCGTCGTTGCAAGCCCAAGTGAAACCATCACATTCATCATCTCATCCGTGGGCTTCACAAGATTGGTAAGCGAAGAACGGAGGGAAGTGCCTGCCTGTGACGCCTTGATCCCGCTGTTTGCCATCAGACCCACCGCCAGAGCGACATCCTCCGCGGAGTAACCAAGGGAACCCGCCACCGGCGCCACATACTTGAAGGTCTCACCCATCATCGATACGTTTGTATTGGCATTGGAAGATGCTTTTGCGAGCACATCCGCGAAATGACCGGAGTCTCCGGCAGACATCCCAAACGCTGTAAGTGCATCCGTAACGATATCCGAAGTAAGCGCCAGATCCTCTCCTGATGCCGCTGCCAGATTCATAATTCCCGGCAAGCCGCTTAACATATCATCCGTCTTCCAGCCCGCCATCGCCATATAGGTGAGTGCTTCTGCTGCCTGTGATGCGGAAAATTTAGTTGTTTCCCCCATCTCTTTTGCAAGGTTCTCCAGTTTCTGGAAGTCCTCTCCCGTGGCACCCGATATGGCAGAAACCTGCGACATGGTTTCCTCAAAGCTTGCCGTCGCTTTAATGGCTGCAGCGCCGATTCCCATAATTGGCGTTGTGACCCCGAGCGTCAGCTTGGAACCTATATGGGATATCTTGTCACCGGCTGCCTGCAGACCGGATCCCATTGATTCCACCTTTGACATGACAGAGTCAATCTTCTCACCGAAACCTTCCGAGTCCAGTACAATTTTTCCAACCAGCGTAAATAAATCCATATGCCACCCCACTAAAACGGCTGAAACCCTGAAAGTATGCCCTCTGCCTGCGCCACAGCCTCTTCCGGTGTCAGCTCCCGTCTGTTGTCTGCCGCCTCTGTCTTTGTCGCACTTTTCCCATCAGAAGAACCCAGCAGTATGTCAGCCTTCCATTCACTGAAAGATTTTTCTTCCATTAGAGCCACAGCCAAATAGAGCTGCCAAAGTTTATCTTCATTAACCTGTTCGATCAGGTTATCAATAAACTCCGGCAGCATCTCATTTTCAATCATTACATCCACAACTGGAAAAGGATCTGCATATCTCGTCGATAGCAAATCCCAAAACTTCACGATCCCTATTTCAGCAACGCGCTGGCAGCCCTGATAAAATTTCCGACGTTATTCTCCATAATGATCCTTACGATCATCGCCGCGAATACATCCAGATCAAGCTGCCCGACCTCTTCGTCGGTAATTCCTGCAAGATTCCCCACAAGGCGGAACACCTCCTGCATACATCTGTCCAGATTCATCATCACCTTATTGGCAATCCTTGTCACCACAGCTGCCCCGAGGATAAACTGATCATCTGATGCTTTCTTCTCACCATCAACTTCAGGATTCCCTTCATTGAGTGCCTGCCTGCGGTTTTTCAGCTTGACCAGCATATCAGTGAAGTCTTCATCTCCATAGCAGGATATCAGTTCATCAATACCAATCTTCCCCACGATCTTTGCAAACAGCGGGATGTCTGCCGCCTGCAGCTTCCGCATCGTGTAAGGTATTTCCGGCATTGTCCATGACTGCTCCGCCGCCTCCGGCACATCCGCTGACATATCAGCAGTAACATTTTCTTTCATTTTTTCATCCATTGTCACTCAGTCCCTCCATTCTGTTGTGCCAAAAAGGAAGCTATCTTCTCGTCCTTGTTCGTCCCCGTAAGCGTGTACCCACGCGCCGCCGCAAGTTTCTCCAGATCCGCCACCGTCATAGCTGTAAGCATTTCCTCAGTATAAATGACTACTGTCTCTTTCTGCTTCGGATAATAGATATATACCGGCAGTGTGTCATGGGCATCCTCGAATCCTGCCGAACAGTCAAACTTACACTTGAGCACCGACTTATCCTTATTCTTCGTATCTGCCTCAAAGCCAGAAGTGCACAGCATGTTCTCCATGATGACTATGATCTCCCGACCGTCAGACAGTGTACCGATGGCGGCGATGTTATCAATGTAATCGCTGTCCTCCAGCAGCGCTTTTGTCGTGAGCAGGTCATAACCCGGTATATCGGATTCTGTCTGGGCTGCCACCATTGTCATCTTCAGGATGTCCTGGGTCATCTCGATCAGGTTGGCTTCAATATATGCCTCCTCCCCCTGTTTGAGGGTCATGCCTTTTACCCGGACAATAGCCCCGTCCACCTCGATATCCTCAAAGTTGGACGAAATGTGTACCTTGGCGCCGCCCGATGTCGCACCCAGCAGATCCCCATACCACTTCCCATCTTCATATTTCAGGTTTGCATAGAGAACCGCCGCATTGATCAGCAGGTTCTGCGGCGTTTTCTCTGTAATCCCCGATTTTTTAAATTTTTCGATCAACTTTCCTTTTCCCATCATCCTCTCCCTTTCCAACGCTTAACCTCCAGCGTTATTTGAATCTTAGTCAGTTCAGTTTCTACGTCTGCCGGAAGATCTGTCAGGATTTCGCCGGTAGAAACAAGCATCGTTCCTGCCCGGCACCGGATTAGACGTCCCGTATCCTCTGGGAACATTTCCACCACCCTCTCTGCCGCCTCATACAGCTGCATGTCATCGTCGCCGCGGTAGAACCCGGTAAGCAGCAGCCGGTATCCTGTCTCCCCGGATTCATCTCTGCCGCCTTCCCCATACAGTTCCCCGATGAAATACGGATACTTCGGTTTCTCTTTCCACCGTAAAAATCTGTAATTGATCTCCCCTGACAAAAGCTCCCCGATTTTTTTAACAATCTCCGTCACGACATCCTCCCGAACTTCTCCTGCGCCGATGCGATGATCTTGCCCTTCAAAGCCATATATGCTTTGAACAGTGGTCTGATCGGTCTCTTACCACGGGTAAAATGCCGCTGCCCCTTCTCATCTACATACCACCAGCCGCCTTTACGACCATTGCCATTCAGGGCATATTCCCCGGTTCCGAACTCCTCCCAGACCGCATTTTCGGAATCAGATGCCACAACTCCTTCGAGCTTGGCTTCATCTACTACATATCGCCATGACTGTCTCGTTTTTCCCGTCCGTACCCGCTGGTTGTTCCGTACTGCAGATAAAAGTTCCCCACAAGCCTCATGTAGCCACGCGACTGCTGTCTGCTGGAACTCTTCGGTAACCTCCTCCTGATGCGTTTCGATATGGATATCCATTCCCATCTCACTGCCCTCCCAGATATTTCAGGTAAATCTCCAGATGCTCGTGCAGGCGCATCGGATCGTCAAACAGCTTTACCTCATAGACTTCCCCGTCGATCAGGAACCGACTGCTTTCAGCAGTGAGCTTTTCCCCATTATACGCAGGGACAAAATAATCACACATGAAAATATAGTCTGCGTCCTCGACACGGCTCATCATTTTCAGATTTACACCGCCGTCAAGCAAATCGAGCACACCGCTTACTAGAATTGCATCTTTCCATTTGACCCTATCTGCCTGATACCCGTCCTTTTCTACCTCTCTGATCTGGATGACCGCCTTCGTATTACCTTCAATATGTCCCATCACTCCCACCTCGGCTGCCTGTATGGATCAATAAAACCGATCAAGGATTCCGGGTACCCGTTCAGGCTGTTCTGGGCATCCATGTCATAGTAGGTCACCGAGTGGCGGGAGAGGGATTCTGTCTTGATACCGATCTTTGAACGCATCGTAAAGTCCCATTGAAGCATGTTTAACACCCCTTCCTGTACATCCTCCGGGTAAACTACTTTGGTAACTGTATTGACCGGGGCATCATACAGAACCTTATCCAGCTTTAGGTGTCCCTCCGCCGTGCTTACAATGGTGTACAGACCCTTATTTGGAGACCCACTGATCTCGACCGTATCCCCATCCGCAAGATAAAGACTGTTGCCAAGCAGCATCCCACCGCAGGACGGTACCCTGATCCGTACCGCCCTGTCTTGGAAGTTGTTGTTGGTTTCAGAACGGATCAGCCGTTCAATGGCTCTGATCTTCCGTTCCACCACCGTCTGGGGAATATCCATCTGCAGACAGGCAAGCGCCTCTTCCACTTTTACTACCATAACCGCTCCTATTCCGCGTGCTCCACAGTATAACCGTCTTTTGCCTCAAACCATGAAGCCGCAAATCCGTCCGTGGTATATCCCTCACCCTCCGTAAAGTCAACACCGCCGATCCGCTTCGTGATCTTATTCCTGCATATGACCTTATATGTCGCCTGAAACCCTGTCTCAAATCCCTCAGACAGTTTCTCCTCCGGCAGATGCTCCTCTGTCTTTTTCTCCTCAGATTCCCCTGCCGATTTCTCCTCCTGCGAAGGCTCCTCTGCCTTCACTGCTTCAGCATCCGGCTGCATTTTTTCCATGGCAGCCTCAGTCTTTCTCTTTGCCATAACCGCTCCTCCTACTTGATCTTGATGTTACGGAGCACTGCCGCGCTTCTGGTGCTCTTCATAGCAACCGCCGCCAGCATCTCCACTTCACCCGTCTTGACTGCTCCCGGCGCGTTAAAGTCAGGAAGGTACTGAGAAATAAACTTACTCCCCTTAACTGTCACGCCATGGAAATTGTCCAGTCCGATCACCGGCGCGTAGATATCTGTCAAACCTGAAACACTGACACTCCCGATCGTCCTTGTCGTGATCGGTATCACCGGAGCCTCCTCATACACCCCTTCATTCAGCTTCGGGTAATACCCCATATCCACGAAAGGAATATCATCATACGCTGCAACCTTCCTTCCAAAAGAATTTTCTGCATGGGTCAGGTATCCGGCTCTTCTGGCTGCCGCTTTCAGCTTGGTGATCATAAATGTATTTCCCATGATGCAGCTCGCCCTGCCGTTCAGACTCGCCAGAAACTCATCCAGCCTATCCAAGAGTTTCTTATAATTCTTATCCAGCGCATCCGATGTGGAAATATCCAGATACTCTTCCACATTGATCTCTGTGCTGGTACCACGCAGCGCCTTATCCAGTCCATCAAAGGTAGTCGCATCCGAATCCGCATCCCCGTCAATCACTGTTTTGGAAAATGCCGTGCAGGTCGCTTTGATCTTAGCCTCCGTCTGTCTGGCAACTTCCGATACCCTGCCGGAAGAATTTTCTATCACACGGTCGACCTGATAGGAGCCGCCGAAAACCTTTACGTCCACAGACTGCTTTTCTCTGGTAGTCTCTTGCGGTACATATTCTTTGTTGATCTCTCTTGTGCCTGCCACTGCCGGCGTTTTCTCACGCATGTAATTGTACGTCAGCGTGGATCCGTTTCCGTTTGCCTCCAGCGCGTCATCAAAAAGCAGCATATCAAGCAACAGGGAATTACGTCTGAAGCTGTCAATGACCTGCTGGTCCACATGGTCTGTCCTTCCTTCTCTAAACTGCTCTAATGTAACCATTCTTTCTTTTCCTCCTACTCCTCATCTCCGGAATACTTCCGGGCGATCGCTTCTTCCAGTGTCTGGGGTGCTGCATCATCACCAGATGCATCTCCCGTTTCCAGCTTCTTGATCCCTGCGCGGATAAGCTGCCCAGCATCAGCCTTGGAATCCTCGAACTGTCCGGCATGGTTTTTCTTAAGACTTGCCACCAGTTCATCCACACCGGTTACCTTCCCGTTCTCATCGATTCCGATATTCTTGATCCCGCCGCTCTTTTCCGCCTGATACATCAGGTAATCCACATCCGCCGCATGTGCCTTTGTCAGCGCCACGATAAGCTGGGTGTTGATCTGCCCCTGCCGCACCGTCTCCTGCAGCCTTCTGATCTCCTCTGCCGCCGTCGTATCCGCCGGGGATTCCTGTTGCTTTTTCACTTTCTGCCGCTTCACATCCTCCTCCAGCTTCCCCTTCTCCTCCTGCAGCTTCCTGATCGTTTCCTCCGGGTTCTCCACAGACGATACGTACAGCTTGTTTGCGGACATCTCATCCATGATCGCTTTGATCTGATCATCCGTGAAGCCCTGTTTCTTGAGAATTGCTCTTAAATCCATCTCTTTTTGCCCTCCTGTTTTTTTGTACTAAAAAAAGACCCGGAGGTCTTTTTCTGGTTTATAAAATCCTGCATGGCAGGAAGTTACCTTAATGTTCTGTTTCTTCAAACTTAATGCCCGGGGCACACTCAATCTCCTCATCTTCCCACATTTTTTCAGCAGGAATATCATCCGGGAAAGCCTTGCACATGTACTTCGTGTCACTTTCTATGAGGTGCTTGCAGTAATCGCATTTTGGCTCCCGTAAACTCATCTTTTCCATCTCCCGATATATTTCTCCAGTATGTCCCTGACTGCATCAGGAAGCTGCTCGCCCCGTCGTGCCCTGACAAAAGCTTCGGCTATGCCTTCATTGCCGGTACGGTCTTTATCCCCATACCTTGACATCCCGCGCAGCTGCTCCGTCAAAAGTTCTATTTCAATACGCCTGTTATGGTACTCTTCGTCTGTAAGACAGTCCTGATAACACATACAATGTGCCATCTCATGGGCGACATAATCTTCCAGCGTTCTGCCAGCAAAAGCTCCTTTAGTATATCTTACTTCTAACTGTTCCCGTATCTGCCCAAAATCAGCGTCTTTGTTAATCACCATGTCCATAATCCCATCATGGTATCCTGTAACAAAAATATCCCCCGCGTCTGCAGACTCCACATAAATACCGTGCAGACTGATAACATATTCATTTTGAAGTTTTAATAACGCTTTGTCAAGTTCCTCCTTAACCGCCCGGTCAATTCCTTTGATCTGCAATACCGCTTCGGGCAAAGACATATTTTTGCCCATATCTGATATGTACCGGGAATACTTTCCCTTCCATTCCCTGTAAGAATCTGATTTAATGCTTACTATTTCCCCTGCCGCCCTGCTGTAACGGTATTCCTCGCTTCCAAGGTTCCATCTCGCCCTCTGGTTCATGCAGCAGCGGCACTGGATATCCTCTTTCGCGATGCCGAATCCTCCCGGGTACATTGCCCTTGCACCGGAAGACGGTATCACAAATTCCTCCTCCAGTTCCCGGATCTGACCGTCCAGCTCCACATGGGTCGCCCTTGTCACGCTGTCCAGCGTGGAAATCCACTCCTTTACCACGTCCGCACCTTTGCTCTTTGCCGTGGTCATGCAGTCCATCTCTGACTCGCTGGTGACACGGTGCCCTTCCGTTCTTGCAATAATACATGCACGCGAAAGACTGACGCCCGCCTTTAAGGAAATCTGTCTGGCAATTGAAGCATAATCCCGCCCGGTAGAAAATCCTCTGGCTATCTCCACCTTTACGGTATCTTTGAGCTGATCTGCATTTTCATACAGTCTCTGGGAAAATTTAAGGTCTTTTGTATCCTTGTTGATGCACTTTTGAACTTTGTTTTCATCGACCTGCAGAAGCAGATCCACGCCATCCCCATGCATCCCGTACAGGCATCCCAGATACGCTTCCCTGTATACCCCATCAAGATATTCCGACATATCTTCCACGTTCTGCTCACCCAGCTTATGCAGGATAGTCTTAAGCTGAGCCTCCAGCATCAGCTGGTACTTCATCTGGTAAGCATTCTTCTCCTGAAAGGAAGGAGACTCTTTCATCTTTCGGACTTTTATTTTTATCTCTGCCAGAGCGTCCTTATAATTCTGTTTCAGCTGCCGTATGATCCTTTCCTCCTGATCCAGCAGCTCCAGCTGCACTTCCTTCTTCCTCTTGTCCATGTAAGAGCTCCCTGATCATCTCTGTCTCCTGCGGCTGCGTTCTTTTTTCCTCAGCCGCCTGGTAATCAATTTCCAGCACTCCGCACAGTTCTTTTAACAACATATCCGCATCAACAACAGCCGCCGCATCAAGAAGCGCCCCCACCTGCTCCCTCTTTGTTTCCGCATCCAGCTTCCTGATCTCGGCATCCTCCTTTTCATCCGTAGGCACCACCGGATCGATCTTAATCGACACATCATCCGTGGAATACGAAGTTCCTTCCCTTGCATTGATTTCCTCAATAACAATACCGAGGAGCTGCCGGAGAAACTTTTTGATGTTCCAGATCAGCTTCCTGCTCTTCATGTCGAGCAGCGTGTACCTGCTCTTGAGGATGATATTTGTGATATTACCGTCGCCTGTCTGGGAAGGATTAAAGGCAAGGGCGGTGCGGTAAATATTCTTTTCGTCCTCCGCCATTTTTGCAATTCTTGCTTCGTAAGGTATGTTGATCGTTTTTATGTCCAGATCGCCTTTGTCCCCAACCCCCACAACCTTCCTCGACTTGACATTTGTCAGCAGCTCATCATAATCCGTCCCTTTAAATCCCCTGACCACATAGATGCCTTCCGTGATATCCTGCAAATTATTTGAAAGCCCGCAGTCCATCATGTCGTAATCGTCAATAATCGGCTTAATCTGGTGGAGCCCGGAGAGCTGTTTCCTGTTGTTGTCCAGACGCAGAAAAGGGAGCCGATCGCATTCTTCGTAAAACAATCCGTCTCCCGAACGGTACAACACATGCGGGTACGGATTAAGTTTCACATTCGGATCCAGTATCAGGGTACCCCCTGTCTGCATGTAGTACCATGTCATATCCTTGTTCCATACTTCCACACGGACAGCCTTTTTACCGTCTTTTATACTTACCGGATAGTAGCGGATGATGTAATCGTTGATCGTATCTGTCTCCTCGCCGTCCTTGACTTCCACGATTCCGATAGAGTCCGCATGGCAGAATCTGGTATATCCCCCGGCATCCCGGTACCAGTATGCATATCCGAAGCCCCTGACCACCGTATCTATCAGGATTTCCTTCATTTCCCCGATAAAGGCATCCCCGAAATACGGCTTCAGGGATTTTTCCAGTTCCTCGCTGTCTGTCTCAAACTGGATCCCATTCGACAGGATATACGCAACCTCCTGCTCCGCGATCTCATGGAAGAAGGGATGGGGGATGCGGATGTTGCTCTTTGTCAGATCCTCTACTACTTTTCCTTCCTTCGTAATGTAATAGATCTTGTACTCCAGAATATTGTGTTTCCCATCATAATACCGCTGTCCGAGCCTTGCCTGCCTTTTGCGCCTGCTGTACTTATCTGCAGCAATGATCGAAGCAATCCTTCCTGTGTCCAGCATAGCCTCTCCCTCCCGAAATTCTTACGGAGAATGCCGTTTTTCAGGTATTCTCCTGCGTGAAACTTAGTACTTCTCCGCGAAATGCCCCCTGGCATGAGCGGCTAGAAGTACTTTTCGCGCTAATATAGCCAGTTATCTGACTCCTGCCCTATCTTCTCACAGATACCTGTGGTAGCATCCGGGGCGTCGTCATGGGCGTTATTTCCCTTCGCCTGAAATGTCTTCATCGCCATATAGTAGGCATTCCACTTGTTTTTCCAGTTCCTCGGAAAATAAATGTGTTCCTGCACCCATGTGGCATTGCTCCGTATCCTCGCCTGCTTGTTGGCACCCTGAAAGAATGGCTCTATATGGGTATAATTGGAACCATACTTTTCCCGCAGGATCCGCTCCACGGAGCGGGCAAACCCGACACCGCCGTTGTTGCTCTCGATATCCGCCCATGCCACACGGAAACGGTACAACGCATCCGCCACATCACCCTCCGTAACACTCATATCCTCATCCGTGTAGATAATATCCAGCACATAAGCTTCCATATGGTAAACGCCATAGATGATGTTACACAGGAAATCGTCACCCTGATCGGCGGTATCGCAGTAGCTCTTAATCTCTTCCAGAAGGAGATTCCCCTCGTCGTCCCTCGGCAGGTCATCATATTCCTTAAAATCCTTATACAATGAATTGACCAGATCCACCGGTTCCTGCTGGTAGTTCGCCATGAAGATAGCAAGGGACATCTTCGCTTTCTTTTTCAGGTAGGATGTAAAGCTGAACAGTTCCGGACAGAGCATTTCCTTTGTCTGCTCATCCAGACATGCCTTCATTTTGAGCACGTACCAGTCGCCGCCGTCCTCATCAGACAGCACCCTTCCTATAAGATCGCGGCTGTTCCATCTGGTAAAATTAAGTATCTGTATGGCGTCCTCCTCCATCCGGGAGAGGAATGTGTCCGTATACCACTGGTACTGTGCATCCAGAAAAGCATCATTAAAAGCCTCCAGATGCGTCTTGATCGGATCATCTATGATCGCTATGGAACCGCCGACACCTGTGATCGTGCCGCCGAACCCGGTGCCCAGATAGGAAAAAAACTGCCCCTCCAATGACCACATCTGCTTCGCACTGTCACCATACTTGATATGTACATCCGGAAAGATATCATTAAATACTGTAAATCTTTTATCTGCCTTAGTGGCTTCTATGCCGTCCCTGACGTTGACCGAAAATCTCCCTGCAAGGATCTCATTATAGGTAACCGCTATAATTTTCTCTTCCTGATTTTTTCCAAACACCCAGTCACAAAATTGTGACAGGCTGTAGGACTTCCCGTGCCGCGGCGGAATATCTATTGCCAGACAGCGACATACCCTGTATTCTGTCCCCGCTTTATCCAGCCCGGCTCTCTCCTCCGCTGTGACGATCTGCCACTCCTTATCCGTATTCCGCTTGATGATCCGGTGCTCCCATACCGCCTGCAGCACCTCCGCCAATATTCTCAGATGCTGTCTTGATTCCTTAAAAAACTTAGGATTGATCAGCTTGTTATATTCCCAAAGGGACGCTTCTGCACGCTGATATTCTTCCGGTACATCTTTTCCCGCACTATTTACTTTTGCCCTATACTCCGAAGCGAGACTTCCCATACCAGAACCCCTGTCATTTCCAATATAATAAGGATCCGGCTGCCGCCGAATCCCTAACAATACTTTTCCCTTGACAATATCAACGCTGCCATGTCATGCTCCTTCCGCAGCGTTTCACTTGTTATACTGTCCTGATGCCTGTATTCCTTATTTTTCCTGCGTTTGTACTCTTTTCTCTTTGCAGCGCCCGTCTGCCTCCGCTGTTCGCGCTCTGTCTGGTACTCGGGAAGCGAAGTGATATAACCCGACACCGCCTGTCTGGATACGTCCAGATAAACGGCGATATCCCCCACCCTCATACCTGATTCAAAATACATCTCTCTTGCACGTTCTTTCCAAGGCATTTTTCCACCTGCTTTACATTTTTGTCCTCATATTTTTGGGCGCACTAAGGGCACTGTCATTTTTATGCCCTCAGAACCCGTTCAACTGCGTTCAATTTGGCTTCAACTATTTTTCACACACAATCCTGCCATCTTAACCTAAAGCCGCTTAAAACCGCTTCTACGGCTTCACTGCATTTTTTCCATCTCAGCTTCCGTTTCTTCTGCCAAAAGAATCAGGGTGGAAGCAATCTCCGGATAGGCTTCCCCAAGTTCGCCATACACCTTGTCTTTTAGAAGGTCGAGGGCAACATGCACGGCTCCGCGCTCTTTCCTTGCCTTAATCTTCAGGTTTTCATTACTGACCTGTGCCCGCTGGAGCGCGGCGATATTCTTCACAAGCTCCGCCCGCTCCTTGGGATCCATCTCATCGTCTACCAGAGCCTGCATAATTAACTGGCTGGCAAGAAGGTTGTTTGCCTCGTGGATCTCCGTTGCGGGGCGGTCCACATTATCCTCCGCCAACAGGCGGGCATATTCTGTCGCCACCCGGACAGACTCAAACTTATTCAGGAATTTGCGTCCATACCGCCCGACACTGCTGAAATGCACGTTTTCCCCGTTCTCTTGCAGATACGCAGCGATATTCTCATAAGTCTCCCCTGCCAGCAGCTTCTCTTCCACCTGTTTTTTAAGCCCGTCCGGCAGCGCGTCGATCTTCCCGTGGCTCCTGTTATCTCCCATGTCACTCTCCAATTCCCGCAAGCTGGTCTGCGTTTCCCTCCATGTAGTCAGTTCCCTCTGCCGTCAGCTTGACGATCTTTTTCGATATGCCCAGCCGTTCATTCCCCACCTGCTGCACTGCCACCAGCTTTTTCGCCTCCAGATAATCCACCTGCCTTGCGATCTCTTCCTTATCGCCTGACCCGGAATGGGCAAATGCCGCTGCCAGCACATCCATGCTGCAGCCTGTGGGCGCTGCCTTATAACACAATCCCAGAATCTCTTTTCTTAAAATCTCTTTTTCCGCTGTCCTCAACAGATCACTCATCGTCAAATATCACCCCTATGTCTTCCCTGTCTTTCTCTGCAAGGTTCACCCCTGCAGGCGTAAGCCAGATGATCCCGTCCAGCCAGTTATCATCATTGACTTCTACATGTGTATACCTTAACTTTTCCTCCCCATGTTCGCCGCCAAGATAAAATATTGCTTTCCGCAGTTCCTCTTCCTGCACGAACCCCTTCGACCGCAGCAGGTTCTTGAGCGACCTGATACGGATGTCCGTGCCATATGTCCCGTATAGTTTTGAAATGACTGCCCCGCGGAGCAGCTTAGCCTCCGTCACCTTTACCTGATCCATCCCCTATCTTCCTCTCGATCGCATCCATTCGCTGGTCCAGTTTCGTCATGCTCCGCTCCATCTTATTGAGGGAGGAAGCGATGTTGTCAAGCGTCTCCAGCATCCTGTCCTGACTCGCCATCAGGATGCTCTCCCTCTTTTCTGCCTCGGCACGGATCAGCCTCTCCCTGCTCTCTGCCTCCGTCCGGATGATTTCTTCCCTCTTGGCGCTCTCCGCAAGCAAGTAATCCTCCCGTTCCCGTACCACCCGGTTCTGCTCCTCCATGTTCTTCTGGGAAGTCGCGTATGCCTCCTTGACCCTGTTGTCATCATTCCGGGAGCGTTTGATGAAATATCCCACGAATATGATAAGGAGGACTGCTATAAATCCTTTTTCCGCTGCCGTATCGATCCATGAGGACGGCATCATCTGTGCACTCGCTAAAATCCCATACATATATCCATCCTCCTCTACAGCAATGCATCCCATGTCTTCGGTCCAGCAACCCCGTCCACCGTCAGGCAGTGTGTCTTCTGGAATATCCTGACCGCCTCCTCCGTCTCCGCCCCAAAGATCCCGTCAGCCGTGACGCCAAGCTCTTCCTGCAGGAAGCGAACATAATCCCCACGGTCATTGTACCTGACAGTTGCCACCATCCGCCCTTTGACCTGATAGGTTTCCATACGCCCGAAGGTACTGACGCCATATGCTTTGCCATTCCGCGCATCCTGCTGCCAGTAGTATTTCTTCTCCCGCGTGTCCACATGGACAAAACCGCCTGTATAATCATACAGACCAATCCCCTTCGCACCAATGCCCTGCAGATACTTTGCGACCTCCCTGTTGGATACTCCCGTAACAGTAAAATCCGCCGCCTTCCCTTTCATATGGTAGGAAGACGTGGCACCGTTGACGCTCCTGTTATGGGACGGTGTCCTGTAGGCGCTGGTAACCGAAACAGCTTTCCCGAAATGGTCCCTGACTTTCTGCAGAAACTCCACCAGACCGGAATCCAGAAGAATCTCATCGCTGCCATCCCTGCAGCGGAACTCCCGTAACAGGAAGTTGCTCTCCCGGTCGTCGATCAGAATCCTCTTCTGCCCATCCCTCCGCAGACTGTAGCTGTGCGCGCCTTCGGATAACGGGAGCCCATCCGCAGATGCCTTCCTGCCTGTATCCTCCACGCCTCCCTCAAGTTCCGCATAACAGTAAGACTTGTCAAACCTCGTATCCAGCCCGGGAATCCGGTAACAGTCTGTATGCTGCCACATGTCATAGGCTGTCGCCTTGTAGCCGCAGGCGGAGTTATACTGCGCCACCCAGATGCTGTACGCAGCCAGTTCTGCTGCATACAATCTTGTCTCAAACCAGCTTTTCGAGGCATACACCCCCGCACGCCTCCCAAGCTCTTCCATTCTTCTGCAGAATGCCTTCGCAATAACAGTGCGGTCTGCCCGTGACAGCTGATCCGCCCTGCCGTTCCCCTTCGGATTGGAAAGCTCACTGTCGTAGTAGGTGGGATACGCTGGATCGTAACCCTCTGTCATCCCATAACAGTATTCCGCCTCTGCCGCCGCCTCCGATTCCGTGACCGCCTGACTCATAAAATAAAACCCATAGGGAATCCTGCAGTCAATGAGCCCTTTCATGTGTTCCCGGAACCGGGCATCCTCCTTGATGACGCCCGCACCATACCCGCGGTACCCGATCCGGACGATCACGCCGTCAAAATGCGGCTTTAAGAGCGGGTAGTTCCTAATCATGTTGTATTTGGAGATATCTCCCACATTTCTTACCTTTGTCATCATCTCTCACTCCCGCCCGGCATCCTGATATCCCTGATCTGGGTAATACCCTGCTTCACCTTATCATACCCCACCATTGCGCCGGCACAGTTGAGCAGACACATGATCGCCAGATATACGCTAGTAAGCGCATTGAACGGAATCTGGTAATTCACGTAGTAAAGCGCCGTTCCGGCACCGCCCACGATAACAGACACGACCATAACAATTACATTCGACGCATACCGCTTCTTACATGCATCAAAAATGCTCTTCACCAGCTGCGTCAGCAGCGACGTAGCGACCGACATTGCCGTGACCAGCGCCACCATGACATCAAAAGAAAGTACCATAACAAATCCCTCCGTTTCTTAAATTTGGATATGAAAATAGCCACATACATTTCTGTACATGGCTATCTTACCAGTTATCCCGTTTATTGTATTTTTTACGTTACAGTTTATTTTGGAAAGTTTCCTGAAACTAAATCCCTATGTCTGCAAAGTTTATCTGCCCGGGAATCTGCTGCTTTGCACTTCCCTTTACGATCTTCTCCCTGACAATGTTGTAGACCGTGGACTCACAGACGCTATACCTGACCGCCAGCTCCTTGATATTGGTGCCGTCATATTCGTGCAGGATGTTCCGGTATACCCGGTTCTTCACCAGTTCCCTCTTCTGCGGTATGTAGATGCTGCTCCCGCCGTATACATCCGTGAGACTGATAAGACCCGAAACCCCGACCGCCTCTGCAATGCCCCGGTGCTGCTCCTGCAGGTCATCTACTGTCAGGCTTTCCAGTATCTCCCTGTCCGACTCCATCATTATATCCCGCCTTTCCTTATCCTGCAACCTCTTTCTCCCGTTTCCTTGCAGCCATCGCCTTCAGCGCTTCGATCAGGTCACTGGCAGTCCCTTTTTTCAACCATCTATAATCTGATAAGCGGAAACCCGCTTTCTCTGACTGTAAAAATCGATTTAATCTGTCGATATCAGGTTTTCCCTCCTCTGTCATCCACCCAAGCTCCTTCATCAGACCGAAGATGTACTGCATCTGCCTGCCCGTCGCATGATCCTGCCCGGAAACTGCCTTCCCCTCCAGAGAATCGATCAGCATGACCGCCTCCCTTTTGGTAAGTTCTTTGATACTCGTTTTGTGCAGCAGCATCTCCATATGCTCATGGAGCAGGTCATTGTCCATCCCCCGCTCCCTTGCCGCTGCATATATCTTTCTGATCTGGTCATATGTCACCGCTCTTCCCGTCTTTCCCATACCTGCCTCCTACTGTACCGCTTCCGCCAATGTATCCTTGTCCGTCTCATACCAGAAACTGTCCGACCTCTGCAGATAACCGCCGATCCTTAAAATATCCTCTTCCGGATAGGACTTGACCGTATCCTTGTTGATCGTCTCCTTCACGTTGATGCAGTCAGCCATGCCGTTCTCCCGGAGCTTTAAGATGACCTCCCCCGTATCCTGTGGAAGGAGCAGCTTTGTGCTCTGCCGGAATCCCACTGTGCCAAAGGTAAGCTGCCTGCTCTTCCCCTTAAGCTCCTCCTTCCTGACCGTGGTAAATTCCTTGATCTTTCCCTCATTCTGCTTGATCATCTCCTTGTACTGCGCTGCTTTTTCCTCCGCAGCTTTCTTGGCTTCGGCAATCGCGGCATTCATTTCTGCCGTGATCACGCTTATCTGGTTCTCCGCATCGCCCATCACTTTTAAACACGCATCCACATCTTCCCAACTTTTCAGCTGAGGCTCTGTCACTCTCTTTCTTGCCATCTCATTTTCCTCCTGTGGTTTTTTGTTTTGCAGTATGCTTTTTCATAAAATCAGGTACCTGTAGGATGCCTCCTGTCCGGACAGGCTCTGCCGGCGCAGGTTCTCTTGCAATGTTCACAAAATTTTTAATGTTCATCCTCTCCTGTTCCAGCACACGGAATACCTCTCGCTGGATCAGTTCTGCTGCCCTCTTTTCGTTAATCTCATTTCCCTCAAATCTCAATAAAATCTCCCTCATCCTATGCTTTCCCTCCTTTAATTTGCCAGAATTTCCTTTTCCAGCTGCTCAAAATCATACTCGTTCTGTCTAAACTGGTTAAACTTGTTTTCCTGCTTCACCCTGCCGCCTGCATCTTTGCGCTTCTGGAGATTCCGCATGATGCCGACGGTATAACTCTCCTTATATCCCGGATACCGGGACATATGGATCCGCAATGCCTCCATGACCACGTCCTCGTCGAACCTGTCCCAGCCTGCCTCCACCCGGTCCTTCACCGTCTGCGCGATCCTGCCTGACTTTCTGGTGCGGCATAACACCTTCCAGTATTCCTCCTTTAACTGACTCAGGTCACCCATATGTATCACCGCCCTTCTCAGCCTATGTTCATTTCGTGCATCATTTTCGTAAGACCAGGACTTGTGATCTCCTCAAAGACTGCTGCCGTATTGATGAACACGTTGACGGCACCACGCATCCCATAATTGGTTCTGCAGATGCGGTAGAGCAGTTCCAGTGCGTCCTCCTCCGTCACATACCCGCCGAAGACTGACTGTACATCCTGTTTGGTAATGTTACTGACAAGCACCTGCCGCCTCATGCCGATCCGGGAGAAGAGCTGCGCGAAATCCGCCCGTCCGGTACCTTTCAGCTTGCTGTAAACCTCATCATTCCCGATAAAACAGATACCAACACCACTTTCATCCGCAATGCAGCGCAGATGGTTCAGCGCGCGCACCGTCAGATGCTGCGCCTCGTCGATCACTACCACCCTGCCGGAGTCTTTCAGCTTATTCACGATCTCCTGTGTCTGTTTCCTCGACACCCGCTCCCTGACGCCCAGCTGCTCCGCCAGTTTTTCATTTACCCCGGTGATCGAAGAATAGGTGGGCGATATGGTGATCCCGATCGCCAGTGCATTATTCTCCAGATAATTCCTGAAAGCCATTGTCTTACCGATCCCGGCATCCCCGTAGACCACCGATATCTTCCCCTGCAGGTGGGAATAGCGTATCGCGTTGATCACATTTCTGCTGATATTCGTTTCGGTGTAGCCCGGTTCCTTCGGCGCAACCTTTTTCTGGATGCTGATCGACGCCAGCTCCTCAATCTTGCTGATGACGGTGTGCGGCGCCTTGTAGGTACCCGCCAGAAACCCGGACAGTGTCGCCGGAGATATGTCCAGCTCCCGTGCCACCTGCGCCTGCGTCTTTTTCGAGGATCCCATGTACTGCCTGATAAAGTTACATGCCTCCACATACCCCATTGTTACTTTTTCGTTTCTCTCTTCCATCTTTCTCCTCCTATCTATCCCTTGCCTTTTCCATTCTTTCCAGTGCCGCCGTCCAGTCTATATGCTCCGCACTGCTGCCCACAGCCGCCGCGACGCTCCCAGCGTCCTCATCCACCGCCCGGATCGGCGTGATGATCTTCGGGTCAAACCTCTCGCCGGCGGACATCCGCGCCTCCGCTTCCCGCATGACGAGCGCCAGCGCGTCATCAGCTTCGATCCCTTTCTGTTTTTTATAACCCCTGACTGTCCGCTCCAGCGTCCTGATCTCCCGCATGGACTCCGCAACTTCATCTTTTGATGCAAAGTAACTGCTGACGGGTGCCTGCGGCGCGGTGCACAAGAAACGGTCGTTTTCGTCATAGACCCTGACCTCTGACAGATCGTCCGGATTATATCTGACATAGACCTTTTCCCTGTCATGCCCCATAATGAGTTCATCAGAGTAAAAGCGGATCTCTGTGTCGTACATCTTAATCTTTACACCCCTGTTGACCGTCTGCATCCGGCTGGTGCGCAGGAGCATCAGGTTCAGTTCGTCAGCTGTGGCAACTCTCTGCTCATACAGACATGCCGCAAACACTTCATCCCTCGTCCTTCCGTTCATACCGGTGCCAGAATGGGGCTGTTTATTGAACCACCCTTGGATAAAGATGTCCACGTACTCCCGGAACTCATCGATGACAACGAAGTTTTCCGCATGTTTCCCTGTCTTCTTCAGCCGCTCCGGTCTCTCCGCGATGGTGCCGCCTGTGTAGCCGTCGAAGAGTTTTGAAAAACAGTTTTTCACATCCACAAAAGCCCGCTCCACGATCTTTGCCCTTGCATTTTTGACCATTGCCGTGCGGAACTCGATGCCCAGCCGCTGTAAGATCGTGGGCGGCTCGTGCCCGTCTGTCTTCGCGCTCTTACGGAATCCCCTGCCTCCGATGTCATGTGTCAGAAACTCCCGCCCGTTATCGGAATAGATCCACTTCGGGATCCCGTAAGCCATAATCCCGCGGCGCAGCGCCTGAATCGTGGCATCTGAGGACGGTGCATCCGTCACATACCATCCCACCATCTTTCTGCTCCTGACGTCCAGAAACGCCGTCAGGTAAACCCTCACCGGCTTATCGCTCTCCCCGCCGTTTACAAAGATATCGAAGGTGTGGTTATCGCAGACCCAGATGTCATTGCTGTGCAGGTCATCATAGGTGCGTTCTATGTAATTGGCACACTCATCACGGAAGACTTTTTCCCCCAGCCGGAAGTATTTCAGCACTGGCACCGGGATGCTCCTTTCGATTTCCCGGGCAAACGACGCGCTGGATGCCAGCGGCAGGAGCTTCTGGTCATAGCGGTCTGGGTGCTGGCTGATCTCCAGCTTTGTCAGGTTCATGCACAGCTCTATGGATTTCTGGCTCTGGTCGAGGTAAAAATACTCGAAGATATCAAACACTTCCTTCGGCACCGCCCTCTTATGACCATCATGCTTCCCCCGCCTGTTTAACAGCCCGCCGTCCCCCTGCTCCCGCAGCGCCTGCTTCTTCCTGTACAGGATACGGGAAGAGAATTTCTGTTCGGGATAAGTCTGCTGCAGGTAGCCCACATATGCCTCCGTTGCCTGCTTTTTATCCAGTCCGGGCGGTCTGTAGGCATCCCACTCCTCTATGATCCCTTTCCAGAAAAAAATCTCCTCCCGCTCTTCCACGGAAAGCTGCTCCAGATCCGTCACCGGGACAGGCTTTGCCTCCCGTGGCTTCCCACCTGCTTTCCGCGACTCGATCCGCCTATACTTGGCGATCAATTTCGGCTCCAGTGCTGCCAGAGGAATCATATAACTAATCCCTTTGTTCCCGCCCTGCCCCCATCTTTCATAGGCAGCCAGTTTATTCTCTACAATTAATTTTCGTACATACTGGACGGTACATCCCTTTAAATCAGCAACTTCTTTTACGGTCAATTCTTCCATGATCCACCTTCTTTGCTTGACATCCCACGCTTTCCTGTGGTATGTTTTGGTTGGTAGCATCTCTCCTAAGGTGTTACCGCTTTTCCAGTCCCCACGGTGCAAGAGCCGTGGGGCTTTCCAGTCCTTCAGGAAGGGATCGCCAGCGTTTCCCTGATCCGCTTTATGTTCTCTTCCTTCCTGTTCCGCCCCGTCAGCACGTCATTTACCACCCGGTAGTTGATCCCGCACCGGTCCGCCAGCTCCCGCTGCGTCATCCCCCTCCTGTCAAGTTCACCCTTCACACGGATCCCGAAATCAGTCAGCCGCATTTTCCTTGCCATCAAGCCACACCTCCCTCCTTAAGCCTGCCTCATCAGTGCCGGTAGGCAATCCCCGGCAGACAGCGGTTTGCTCCGCTGTTTCGGCTTACGGTGCCTGTTCATCGAGCAAAAACCAGTCTTTCTCCAGAAGATCTTCCTGTGTAGCTGTCCACGGAACCAGCGTGCGGTCCGCTGTTTTCATTTCCAGATACGACATGTTCTCCATGCCGTAGTCGAAATCAGAAGTCCCTTCCGGCTCCACCAGACGGATCCACATGCATCCGCGGTTCCATCCATCCCATCCCTGTCTTGCTGCCTTGCCGCCGTCCTTCACCCATGCCAGCGCCTCGCTGAAATCTGTAAAATAACGCTCTGTCCGTCCTTCAAATGCTTCCCTTCTTTCCATCCTTTTTCCTCCATTTTTTATTTTGAACCTGCCCTCCTGTGCAGCATGTTCCGTGTTGATACTTTCTGGTAGACCATCATCCCATCCGGCTCTGCCGATAACGGTACCCGTACCGGTCCGACCAAACCGCATGTTTCCTCAATCTGTGCCTGTGCATATGTAAACCCCCGCTCCGTTGCTTCCTTATGGAAGGTTCCCAGATCATGTATTCTTCTGCGTTTCATTTCCATCTCCCTTTACTCTTTACTCAAACATTTGCCTGTCCGTTTATACCTTTTCTTCAACACATTCTGGCAGCCGCAGTACGGACAGTCCGTAGCATCATAATTTTCTGTATTACCAAAAATGGTGCCTGCAATATTTACCTCATAAACGTTGTCTTTTCTTATGTCGAGTAAATGATTACATACCTCACAGTACATCTCCTTAATCTTCATTTTTCCAGTCCTCCTTTCCAGTCTGCTGAATCAATGCCATTTCTTTCTACTCATCTAACTAAGTGCCTTCGCCACATCCATGATAATAGCAATTCCGGAATCACAGGCTATGTTGATGTCCCTGGAACACTGGTTGTTAAATGTAATCCTGATCGTCTCCCCGTCATCACCCAGCTCCATCTGCCTGATATCTGCTCCCGCTCTGGTCGCCTTGAGCAGATGCTTCAGCAGCATCACAATCTCTTTTTTGTCCTCCATCCTTGCCCTCCTCTCCAAACAGCAGCCAGTCTGCCGATACACGAAACAGCCTGCACAGCCTCATAAAATACGGCAGGCTCGGATTAATTTCCCCAGAGATCCATTTGCTGACCGATTTCCTTTCCGCCCCGATCCGCTCCGCGACCTGTTTCTGTGTCAGCCCGGATGCAAGCCACAGGCACCGCAGCCTTTCATGAAAAGAACCCTGCAGATACCGTTTCCTGTTTCCCACGGACATCATCTCCTTCCCGGTCTGCTGTTACAAAGACACCTATGCTGCAACAAAGAAGTATCTGGATGAGAACGAACCTGATGGGTTTCTGTATTAACAGATATCCATGAACCTTCAGCATTGCATCTGTAACATCTGCAAGCTGCTTTGCTGACTGAAACCGGGATTTCTCCGCCAGCATCCTCAAATGCCGGCGGAGGATCTCTGTTTCATTCTCAGGTACTTTCTCGCATGCGATACTGTCCATGTCCGGCCGCTCATCATAATCGGGGCATACGGTTCCCGCCGCTTTCCATATGCATCTCCTGTCATCGTTAAGCGGGTTAAATCCCTGCTCCATCGCACATCTTGTACATTTACTCATGTTCATGTCTGCCTCCTTTCCGCACAGCGCACTTCCGGCTTGTGCTTTTTCTTTCTTTCTTTCCCACATCTTGTATTTGTCCCGTTTTGGGGAACATGATAATATGTAGGTTGTACACACGGATTTATCCGTAATTACATATTATCTCTAATATTAAAGAATGTCAATCATTTTCTCTAATATTAAATATTTCGAAAGGATATGCGAATTTATGAATGAAATTGGCGAAAGAATCCGTTTGCGTAGAAACGAACTGGATATTACACAAACACAGGTATATAAAGAAGTTGGTATCTCCTCCGGCAATCTTAGCAGCATAGAATCCGGAAAAGTTTTACCTTCATCACTTGCATTAATTGGACTATCAAAAGTATTAAAGTGCTCTATTGATTGGATTCTAACAGGTGATGAGTATTTTTCAGAATCAGAATTCTTTAATAATAGAGAAAACGAATTAATCTCAAATTTTAGAATGCTTTCTGATTCAGATAAACAAGAAATTTTAAATATAATAGAATACAAAATATATAAATCTAAAGAAAAGGAACTATTATCTCATTCAAACCAAAACAATAATAATGATCTTCTTGCATAACAAATAAGAGCATTTAACTTTTATTCAACCCACTTCAAATATGATTTAAACATCTGTTGAACCATTCAAAAACAGCATATTTTTATAAAAGATTTTATTTTTTTCTTTTATTTACGGATTTATCTGTATGTTGCGCAACTAAATCTATAGATATAAAAATAGGTACATTTGCATACTCACTATTTTTTCTATTTGGTTGCGCAACATTTTCCTAATTCTCATTTTTTCCTATACCCATGCGGCTTTCGGGTTGGGAAACCATATTCCCAAAATGCTAAAATAGTTTCCCAATATTTTGCCATGCGTATCTTTGCCCGTTCAACTAAAATTCACAAAATATTCAAAACGCCGATTTTACGCCATTTTTGACCGTTTAATTGTTGAAGCGAAAATGAACACAAAAAAAGCAGGCTTTTTCTCCTGCTAATTTTACTTATTTTTATTCTTCACCAAGAATGACAATTTTTCAGTGTTCACTCTCGATTTTCGTTGTGTTTTCGGGGTTTTTCAGCTTTTTTTAGATTTTTTCACTTTTTTACATTTTTGTCATTCTTACTGAATATTTACATCTCGGAAAGCTGGATGCTTCTGCTGGAAGATATCAAAAAAACACAGCCGGCTCTCACAATCATCAACATAGAAAGTCAGAACCGGCTGCGCAGTATACTTGCCTTTATACACAGCCACTATCACGAAAAAATTACCCTTGCAGACATTGCGGTTTCCGCCAATATCAGTGAACGGGAAGCGTTGCGCTGTTTTCAGAAAAATCTGAGCCAAAGCCCTTTCGAATATCTGATCGGTTTCCGTCTGAACCAGTCAAAAAAATTGCTTGCAGGAACCTATGATTCCATCACACAGATTAGCTTTATGTGCGGTTTCTCAAACAACGCCTATTTCGGAAAAGTATTTAAAAAGGCGTTTGGCATGACTCTCCTCGCTTATCGCACCATGACAAAATAGCGGTATCCCGCCTCATTTCCGCACTGTCTTAGAGCATAGATGCCCGCAGTTCCTCCCCGCTCTTCGCGCTCAAGTATGCCGGCGGAATGTCAAACACGGTCTTCGCCCCCGTCTGTCCTTCCTGATTGAGGCGGTGAGCCGCTCTCGCATAGGCGATAATCACACTGGACGTAAACTCCGGGTTGGAATCCAGCTTCAGACTGTATTCGATCAGATGGCTGTTCTCCTCCTCCCAGCCGGTTTTTCCGCTGCGCAGCACAAAACCGCCATGCGGGATGCCGCTGTGGTCCCTGAGAAGTTCCTCCTCACTGATAAAATGTACCGTGGTGTCATAATCTGCAAAATAATTCGGCATGGTCTTGATTTCCTGCTCCACTTTCGCGGCGTCCGCCCCCTCCTCGAGAACGACAAAACACTCTCTCGTATGTTTTTCTCTGGTGGAGAGCTCAGGATTTTTCCCCTCCCTCACAGCCTCAAGCGCCGCCTCCACAGGAATCGTGTACTGCTTGGCATTTTTCACGCCTGCAATCCTGCGGATCGCGTCGGAATGCCCTTGGCTTACACCCTTTCCCCAGAACGTATAATCTTTGCCGTTTGGCAGAATAGCGCTGGCATACATCCTGTTTAGAGAAAACATTCCCGGGTCCCAGCCCACGGAAATAATGCCGACTTTTCCGGACGCTTTCGCGGCAGCATCCACGTTCTCAAAATGCCTCGGGATGTTGGCATGGGTGTCGAAACTGTCCACCACGTTAAACAGTTTCGCAAATGCCGGCGTCTGCTCCGGCAGATCCGTCGCGCTGCCACCGCAGAGGATAAGCACATCAATTTTATCCTTCCATGCCGCCGCCTCCGACACATGGCAGACCGCCGCGCTCTTCGTAAGGATGGACACCTGTCCCGGCTCCCTTCTCGTAAAAACTGCCACAAGTTCCATGTCGGGATTCTGTTTCACGGCACACTCAACCCCGCGCCCCAGATTTCCATAACCTAAAATTCCTATTTTTATACTCATTCTGTTCATCCCTCCATACCTGCAAAAGCAGCCGCACATGACGACTGCTTTTCCATCTTTTGTATAATCCCCAAAATGCCGGATCTTGTATTTTGACTCCTAGCAACGCTAGGTGGGTAACCGCAACCATACTTCTGTCTTCCACTGCGTAATGCCCAAAGGCTGGAGGCCTGACATCTATATGACAATGTAGGAATCCCGTTTAAAGTATCTGTAGGTTCAAAATAACAAGACTTATCGTGCATTTCAGGTTACATCTATTATATCCGAATTGACCGCGAAATACAACAGAATTTTTTGCCAGAGCAGCTATAATCTTTTAATCCAATAAATATCCGGCTTTATAAGAGCATTCCAAATAACCGGGATTCTGATAATAAGCGTCCGTGCGAAAATCCGATATTTTATCGCTGATAAACGACGAAAAAATCTTCATAAGTTCTTCCGTCTCGTTCCCGGATTCTGCACAATCCTCAATCATTATACTATATAATCCGCCAATATCTGTAAAGCTTGGAATTGCATATTTACATTCTGTTATTGTGTCAAAATTACCCTCTGGTATCTGATAACGCTCTATGAGTTCATCTCCCACTTGTTCAAAAGAAAGGCAATGATTTACTTGTGCGTCATACATTTGTTTTTCCACGCCATCTTTCCCCAATGCATCTATGATTACACCGCGCTTATTTTTTGTCTTTCGAGCAACATACTCAATCAGGGAGCAAACATAAAACAAATCATTTTGTTTCTTTTCCGTCATAAATAACCTCACTCCTGTCAAATCTTAAGCACTCTAATGCTGCCAACGTGTGAAAACTGATCTGTTGCGTTGGATATTTAAATTCTGCCAATACCCAAAACTGCTTCCGACTTATCCTTCCTGCAAAGAAATCATTGACGTAGTTCCACACAGTATCATCCGCCATAGGTCCTTCCACGATATCATACTGGTGTATTTCCCCTCTTCTGCAGTTTGCAATGAAATCAAGCCATTCATCCGTCATAGATTCAAACTTCAAAATAGATAATTCCCTATTTTCCACATAAGTATAATAATTGACAATCGGCTTACCCTCTCCACGGTTAGCCCACCGTATTGCCTGCTCCAAATTACTCGTACAATAAAATCCCCACGAAAAATCTTTTGCATATCTCGTCTTTCGTATTTCCGGGAATTCAACTATTTCCTTACTTGCATGATAAAGAATCATATATGATTATCTCCAATTCCCCATTTTTATCTGTTACTCTCCTTCTCCCGATACATCATTTCATCCGCCTTGTGGAATAAGTGATGGAACGTTTCCTGTCCTGTCTGGGAATAAGCGGCTCCCACGCTGGCGGAAATTTTTTGGAAATTTTCATTCTGGGCGTATGCCCCGTCGAGCCGCTCCTTGATCATTTTCCTCGTCTGCTCCACATCCTCCTCGGTGCGTGCCCCGACCATCACCACCAGAAACTCGTCGCCTCCCATGCGTGCGATCAATCCTTCCGGCATACATTCCAAAAGCGTCTGCGCCGTGAGCACCAGAGCCTTGTCACCCTCATGATGCCCATAGATATCATTGACGCTCTTAAAATGGTCGAGGTCAATGCAGAACACCGAAATGTGCCCGTCCTCCTGTTTATCGATATACTCATACACGTACCGCCTGTTGTATAAACCTGTCAGGAAGTCAGTGTTCGCGTTCTTGATCATCATCTGCTGGTATAGACGTTCCTGCGTCACATCAATGGCAACGCCCACAGTTCCCATCACGCTCCCGTCCAGATCAAACAGCGGCGACTTGTAGGTTTTCAGCTCGCGCATACTGTCCCCGATCTTGACCGTCTCATCGAAAATACAGGTCTCCCGCTTATCCATCACCTCGTATTCCGACTCCATACAGATAAACTCACCCTTTTCATATTCATCCGGAGTGATATCCCAGATATAATAATGTCCGCGTCCCTCAATCTGCTCCATCGTCTTGTTGACCGCTTTGCAAAAGGTCTCGTTGACCTTCATGTGCGCGCCCTCTTTATCCTTGTACCAGATTAAGTGCGGCACGCTGTTGATCGTTGTGTCGAGGTAGCTCTGCGTCTGCCAGAAATCCTTGCTCATTTTATAAGTCTTCTGCCAGCGGGTCAGGCGAAACTGAAACTCCGCCTCCGTCAAAGGCGTTACCCAGATATCCGTAATTTCCTCTGCGTCGCCTTTTGTAGTCAAAAGCGCCGTCTGTTCCTGATCCGCCAACACAATCAGCTCCGCGTCCTTCTGCTTATGCTCAAGCAGAAAAGCAACCGTTTCCGCTGCGTCCGTCTGCCTTACATCCGCCAGAATCACATCCGCCCTGCCTGCCGGTTCAGCTTCCGCGCGTGCGCTCTTGTGAAATTCATGTGAATAACGAAGAAACTGCGGCAGTTGCTTTAAGATTTCAAATAACTCATCCTGTTCGGTAATCATGTAAAAACAAATTTCGCAATGATACATAAACTTTCCCCCATCTCCAAAGCACTTCCCAAAGTCAACTGTTTCCTGTTGATTTACCCCTTACCCTGCATTTAAGATTTTGGCAATCTCCGCCAACAGTTTCTCTTTCACGGGCGGCTTTAACATATATCCCGCCGGCTTTAATTTCAGTACCGCCTCAATATTTTCGCGATCGTTGATCGCTGTCAGGAACACCACCGGAATGCTCGTCAGCTCCTCGTCGGCACGTATCATTTCCAGCGTCATCCGACCGTCGCAGACAGGCATCTCATAGTCCAGCAGAATCAAATCCGGTCTCTTTTTTCCTATGGAAGTCATCGCCTGCGCCCCGGAGATCGCCAGCGCGACCTCGTAAGTATCTTCCAGCATTGCCTTGATTGTGCGGAGTGCAGTCCCGTTGTCATCCACTACTAAAATCCGCTTCTTTTCTTCTTGGCTTTTACCTTCCTCCTGCGCTTCACGCTCGACTTTATCCTCGTCAAGCCCGATCCGTCTGCAGACCGCCTCCATGATCACCGTATTTTCTACCGGACGGATCAGATTCTCGAACTGTTCTTCCTCATAGTATTTGAAAAACCGGTCGCTCTCCTCCTTTGTCCCGATGGTCAAAACCGGAATCTGCGCATACTGCTCACTCAGCAGGAAAAAAATAGATGTATCAATATCGTATGCGCCGATCAGGCTGATGACAACCAGATCCGGATTCACGATTTTCAGCATTCCCTCCATGACTCCTGCGTTCTCCGAGCAGAGCTGCACGTGAAAATATTGGGATAAAAAGTGGTTTGTCTCGTTCACCACCGTGTTAAGTTTCCCGATTAGCAGTATCTTTTTCATTTCCCCCTCCGATCGCCGGTACAAAAACCCCTTCTGTCTCTATGTACCCGTATTCTGTTCTATTCTGCCAACTGACCTGACAACAACCCCGCAAGCCGCTCCGTCTCCTCCGGATCCAGATTGGTCACCGCCTCCGCAAGCTTCTGTATATTCTGCCCGACTTCTTCCGGAAAAGCATATGCCCGCAGCTGCTTCATCAGTTCATCCGCCCGGTCAATGTCCATCTCCTGCATACTGATGCGGATCATCTCCACAAGTGCCCGTATCACGGAATAATCGGCAATTTCCTGCTTTTCTTCTGCGCCGATACCGAAAACACCCTGCAGGCGCTGCCGGTAACTGCGCCACTCTTCCAGAAAAATATCCGTCATCGACTTAATTATATCTATTTTACCATCTTTTGCCGCAGATTCCAACACTCTTGCAACTCCCGACAACGTAACAATTCCGACTGTGGCGGCAAGACTCTTCATGGCATGTACCTGAATACGGTACTGCTCAAAAAAAGTTTCCTCTGTAATCTGTTCATAGGCACGCTCTAGGGAATCCGCCGCCGCATCTATCTGGTCGTAAAACTCTTGCAACGTGTAGGCGAGCAGCTCCCTGTCCGGCAGATGCAGCCACGCATAATTCCAGTCCAGCCCTTCCACCACCGGAAGGTCCTCCGGACAGGCATCCGCCGCCGCTTGCACTGCCGGCGTCTTTGCCGGGTCCGCCGCCTGCAGAAGTTCCTCGGGCAGCATCTTCCGAATCATATGCTCCAGTTTATCCGGCACGATCGGTTTCGACAGGAAATCGTCAAAGCCCTCTTTCAAATACTGCTCTCTCGCCCCCGCCACCGCGTTTGCAGTCAGCACCACAACAGGCGTGTCCTTGCACGAGAAATCTTCCAGCTCCCTCATGCGGTGAAGCGTCTCCACCCCGTCCATCTCTGGCATCATATGATCCAAAAAGATGAGATCATAGTGGTTTTCCTGAACGAGCTGCAGGCATTCCGCACCACCGCCCGCCTCCGACACCTGAATCTCCGTCTCTTTCAGCAGGTTCCGCAGCACTTTTCGGTTGACCGCGTTGTCATCCACCACCAGAAGCTTCGCATCCGGCGCAAGAAAACTGGATTCATAGCTGAAATTTTCCGCCATATGCTTTACCTTTGACTCAAAATCTCCAATCGACGTACCGTCGATAATCTTCTGCTCCAGTTCAAAGGAAAACTTAGAACCCTTCCCGTATACGCTCTCCACCTGAAGCTCACTGTTCATCAGCTTGAGAAGCTGTACCGTAATGCTCATGCCAAGCCCGGTACCCTCAATATTGCGGTTTCTCTCCTCCTCGATCCGCTCGAACTCCGCAGTAAGCTTTGGCAAATCTTCCTCCTTGATGCCGATCCCCGTGTCCTCCACCTCAAAATACAGCACCGCCGTCTCACCCATGACACGGCATTTTACGCGCAGCCAAACCGTTCCTTCTTTTGTGTACTTGACTGCATTAGTCAGTATATTGATCAATACCTGTCTGATGCGCACGTCATCCCCGTACAGACAGGTCGGTATTTCGTGGTCAATCTCCACAACAAACTGCAGCTCCTTGTCCTTCGCCCGCTGCAGCGTCATATTTGCCAGATCGTGAATCATACTGCAAATCTCATATGTAACCGGCACAATCTCCACCTTGCCCGATTCAATCTTAGAAAAATCCAGAATATCGTTGATAAGCGACAGCAGAGACTGCCCTGCCGTGTGGATGTCCATCGCGTACTCCCTGACATTCGGCTCTCTGGATTCCCGCAGAATCATCTCATCCATACCGAGCACCACATTGATCGGCGTGCGGATTTCGTGGGACATCTGTGCAAGAAACTTTCCCTTCGCCTCATTCGCCGCAAGCGCCTCATGCCTCGCCGAATCCGCCTCCAGCTTTGCAAGCGCGAGCTGACTGTTCTGCTTCTGCGCCGCCTTTACCCGCTCCTCCGCATCCTGCCTGTATTCCTTTGAGATGCGCAGGACATGCAGGATCGCCAGAATCAGTCCAAACACCGCCATCGCATACAGAGTCGCCACATCCGCATAGGCATACATGGAAAAGTGGTTCAAAATCACCTTTGCCACTTCACCGGCAAGCAGTACGGCTAACGATATAATCGGGATCAAAATCTGGTAGCGGCGGCTCTTGCACACAAGCTGTATCAGGCTCACAATCGTCACCACGCAGACCACAGCCAACACGATCGTGGACACATCCGCCATCACGATCAGATTCTGTACGCCAAGCAACTCCAATACAATCTGAATGACTGCATTGAAACACACGATACATATGAGCCATACAAAGCGGCGCGGAAACATATCTCCCAAATTCCGCTCAAAATACAGCGTCAAAAACAGCGGCATCATAAGCATCAGGTACTCTTGCAGCACCTGCACTCCCTCTATGCCAAAAAAGAGGTTTAAGGTATCTGTACCGGCAAAACAATAGATACCTGCGGTGAGTCCGAACAGCCCAAGGAAAATCCCTCCCCGGCTCTGCTGTCTCGTACACCACCGGATCAGCGCCAGAACAAACAAAATGATTGCCGAGATCACAATCAAAAGGCAGCATGCAATATCCACCAGATTCGTGCCTGCCATGCCGATTACCAGCACTTCATCCGCCTCACTGACATTCTCCTCCAAGATTTGCACTGTATTCTGATCCGCCTGATACTGAAACATCGCGATTACCATAAAAACGACGATGAAAAGGAAAATAACCCCTGTAAATTTTCGTAAAAACTTCATCCCACCACGCACTTTCCCAAAATTACGAAAAAGTGTATCCGAAAATCAAAGGATTCCCGGATACACTCTCTATGCCTGTATCAAATTACCTGTATCAATTACAGAGCGTTCACCAGCTTCTCAAGTGCTGCCAGCGCCTCGTCAGGAAGTTTGTCATAGCCTTCCTTCTTCTCAGCAAAGCCCTTAACCGCATTTACACGGGTCTGCATAGCGCTCTTCAGCTGCGCCTTATAATCAGCGTCGTCCAGATTCGGTGTGAAGTCGCCTGTCTTGCCGTTCCAGTCGTTCATGATCTCGATATCCTCGAAAGGACCCCACTGCTCAAATTTCGCCTTGCCCTCAACGATGGTCTCGAGGATGCCAAGCGTATCTTCCTTCTGGCACTTGTGACCCATAAAGTCGCCTGTGTTAACGATGTAGCAGTCAACGTTCTTCTCCTCAACCAGCTTCTTGAACTTCTCGTAGTCGTTAACCAGCGGATAAGTTCTGAACGGGTTAGCATAAGGTACGATACGGATCGCATTCATATCGGTACCTGCGGCAACACGCTCTGCGGAAGAAGTCTTGGTCGCCAGCGTAGCGCCCATAACGGATGCCAGCGCGGAACCCTTTAACTTGATGATCGGCGGGATCGTAGGATCTTTCATAATCCAGAAGATCGCATTAACAGGTGCGTCGATCTTATCTACACGGTTAGGCGACCATAATTTGGACTTGATCGCACGACCGTTACCGTTTCTGATATCCTCGGTTACGAGCTGAATCTTGCCTTCGCTGTCCATGGTGCAGGAGCAGTTCTGAGCAGATAACAGATACTCGTTGTCCGGGCATCCGGTCGGGTAATCTGCCGTCTTATCAAAGTAGGTAGGCTCAAGAGCGATGGATGCGCAGGTATCGCTGTTGATGATGAAAGCGTCGTCGTGAAGCACCTTGATGCCGCCGAACGCATCGTACTTGCCGCCATGTTTCGCATGGGTCAGGGTGGACTTGCCGGAACCTGACAGACCATAAACGGAAGCAACGAACTTCTTGCCGCCCTCTAAGGAGTACTCTTTCTGTCCGCCGTGGCAGGATGCATAACCGTTTCTGTTAGCAAGAGCCCATGCCATGGTCAGCGTACCCTTCTTATGCTCACCGAAATACTTCATGCCGAGGATTGCAGCGCAGTTCTCGTTTGTATCGAAGTAACACAGTGTAAGCGGATCGCTTAAGCAGCTGTAGTCCAGATCGGGAGCCTCGTGGGGCGCCCACTGGGGATCGGAGAAAATGTAGATGTCAGGCTCGTTGCCGCCGCCGATAGGCTGGGACTTCTTGTACATCTTTACATACTCGTCAGACATATACTGGAAGTTGATCATCCAGTTGTAAAGCAGGTTCTCCTCTCCTTCCGGAATCAGAAGGTGAGCCTTCGCCATAAACTCAGGGTCAAGACCTACGAAGCACTCTGCATGGTACATGGTTTTCCAACGTGTCTCATAGACAGCGTCCATAACCACTTTATCTAATTTCGCCTCATCTACGCCGGGCTCGCCTTTGATACGGCGTGCTGCCGCGTAACGACCGGTCACTGCACCATCGTTGAATAACAGAACCTTTGCATCTGCAGGAAGACCGAAAGTCTCGCCGTCCTTAATCGGCATATCAGTCACCACGGTACCGGGTGAATTCTTTGCCAGCTCATATGCCTCTCTCAAGGTGTTAACCTTAACTACGTTGTTCCCGTAGAATGCCGCCTCAATAATGGAACGGGTTTTGGAAAAACCAACCTTGCCGGCGCCAATCTCGGAAATGGGATAATACGCTTTTGTTGCCATTTTACGTTCTCCTCCTTAAAAATTGTATTGGTTCACGGGATATCCGGAGAATGGCTCTCCGGAATCCCGAATGTCCCTCGCATGTACTTGTCCGCACACCTTTAACATTATCTCAGACAGCCTTTAAAAAGTCAATAGACCAAAAGCGCCTTGACCTTTCCTGTGACATTAGAATAATGCCGCCGCAGACTTTCTCTTTTCATCCATCTGCCGCCGTAACATTGCCATCCGGTACTGCCCGAACACTTCATCCTGTTTCTTTTTCGCAATCGCCTTCGGAAAATCCAGATCCTCCAGACGGCTTCTGGAAGAAAGCTGGTTGAGCGCCGAGGAATTGTTTAAATTGCGCGTGTAGTGTAAAGCGTTTGTGGACGCGCCCAGACTGCTTCTGCGCTCCGAAACCATATCTAACGCCTTGTCTATTGCCTCCAGACTGAAATCCTTCGAGGTGACGTCCAGATCGGCAATCCCCAGAGCCTCCAGCGTGGAGTTTTCCATTTGGATATGCATACCGCCGCCGTTCGGGGAAGTCGCGATCGCCATGTCAGCCATACTGCCGTCCAAGAGCTTCTGTTCGTTAAAGCTGGTATTTCTCGCAAGCCCCTCTATGCCCTGCTTGAGCTGGTCGATCTCTTTCTGGTAAGTCTGTTTATCAGCGTCGGAATTGATGCCGTTCATAGACCGCACGGCAAGCTCCCGGATTCTCTGTAAGTAATCCGACATGCCGCCCAGCGCGCCCTCCGCCACGTTGGAGGCGCCGATCGCCATCCCCGCATTGTCCGCGCCAACCTTATACCCGGTTTCCTGCATTTTCATCCTGCTCGCGATAGCAAGCCCCGCCGCGTCGTCTTTCGCGGTGTTGATCCGCTTGCCGCTGGAGAGATGGGAATATGACCAGAAAAGATCCTTTTGAGGTGATACCGCACCTATTCTCATATGCATGCTCCTTCCTCTATGTTTAAATGACTCGCAAACTCGCGCTTACGCACTTTATGTCCGCCTTCGTCGGATGTTTGCTCGTTAACGATGCAAGAAAAATAAATGCCGCCTACGGCGTCGCTTATTTTTCTTTTGCACCAGTTATATTATACCGCTTTCCGCTTGAAAAAACAAACAGAAAATAGGAAAAATTTCCTAAAAAAGTATAAACTTAATCGCGCAGCAGTCCTACCGCTCTCGAGGTGCCGATCCTGTCGCACCCTGCCTCCACAAACGCCTCCAGATCTTCCAGCGTGGAGATGCCGCCCGCCGCCTTGATCTTTACATTTGGTCCAATATGCTCCTTGAAGAGACGGACGTCCTCCAGTGTCGCCCCACCCGTGCCAAAGCCGGTGGAAGTCTTGATATAGTCCGCGCCCGCCGCCGTAACCGCGCGGCACATGGCAATCTTCTCTTCCTGCGTCAGATAGCATGTCTCGATAATCACCTTTAAAGTTTTGTCGCCGCAGGCTTTCTTTAAGGCGCGGATCTCCTCCTCCACCTTCCCGTAAAGCCCGTTTTTCACATCGCTGATGTTGACCACCATGTCGATCTCGTTCGCGCCATCCTCGATGGCTTTCCGCGTCTCGGCTACTTTCGCCTCCGTCACGCTGTAGCCCAGCGGGAATCCCACCACGGTACAGATATTGATCTTATCCCCGTATGTCTCATGGATTCTTCCGATATATGCCGGCGGCACACAGACCGAAGCCGTCCCAAACTCGATTGCCTCGTCGCAGAGGGTAACTATGTCCTCCCATGTGGCGTACGCCTTTAACTGTGTATGATCTACCCTTTTCAAAATTTCATTCTTATCCATATCTTCTCCTCTCTCATCCGGTTTCCGTCTGTCATAACTTTCATTTTACCATTGTAATCCCTGCCGCCCAAAATTTCCACTCAAAAATAGAATTGTACACAGTTACAGTTCGGGACTTTGTTACTGTACGCATTCTTGTCTGGTACTATTTTACTATTTCGTATTTAAATTTTGTTAACATAATATTAAATATTTGTTAAATTACTGTTTTTTCTTGTTTCCGCACCGTTTTTCATGCTATGATAATAGAGTCGGTGCAAGGGTGAACCGTACCCCTGCACCGTTTTTGTCACAAAGCAACACCAGTTTTGGAAGAAGGAGGTACATAAATGGAACAGAACAGCTTTTCTGAAATTACCCCCGAAATTGTGCGGCTCGCTAACATGAGCGAACAAGCCGGCATTATCGATACGGAACTTTTCACGAAATTTGACGTCAAGCGCGGCTTAAGAGACTTAAATGGTAAAGGTGTACTTGCCGGTTTAACGAATATTTCCGATGTGCGCGCCAACAAGATCGTGGACGGCGTACAGGTGCCCACCCACGGCAAGCTCTTCTACCGGGGATACAACGTGCAGGATCTGGTAAATGGTCTTTCTGCGGACGGTCGTTTCGGCTTTGAGGAAGTCACTTACCTTCTCCTGTTCGACAAGCTGCCGAACGCGGAGGAGCTGGCGGAGTTTACGAAGCTTTTAAACAGCTACCGCTCCCTGCCCACCAGTTTTGTGCGCGACATCATCATGAAAGCGCCCAGCAACGATATGATGAACACGCTGGCGAGATGCGTGCTGACGCTCTACTCCTACGATGACAGGGCGGACGACACGTCCCTGCCAAACGTACTCAGACAGTGTTTGCAGCTGATCGCGCTCTTCCCGATGCTTTCCATCTACGGCTATCAGGCTTACAACCACTACCACAATGGAGAAAGCCTTTACATCCATCAGCCCCAGCCTCATCTGTCAAACGCGGAAAACATTTTACATATTCTGCGCCCGGACAATAAATATACGCCTCTGGAGGCGAGAGTTCTGGATATCGCCCTGATCCTGCACATGGAGCACGGCGGCGGTAACAACTCTTCCTTTACGACCCACGTTGTCACCTCCTCCCTCACGGACACCTATTCCGTGATCGCGGCGGCGATCGGTTCCTTGAAAGGTCCCCGTCACGGCGGTGCCAACATCAAAGTGGTGAAGATGTTTGACGAGATGAAACGGGAGATCTCCGACTGGAGCAATGAGGGACAGGTTGCGGACTATCTGAAAAAGCTTCTGCACAAGGAGGCGTTCGACCACGCAGGACTGATCTACGGCGTAGGACATGCCGTATACTCCAAGTCCGACCCCCGTGCCGTCATCTTCAAGTCTTTCGTGGAAAGGCTTTCCGACGAGAAGGGACTGCACGACGAATTTGCGCTCTACAATCTGGTGGAGCGGCTTGCTCCCGAACTGATCGCGGAGGAGCGTCCCATCTACAAGGGCGTCAACATCAACGTGGACTTCTACTCCGGTTTCGTTTACAGCATGTTGAATCTACCGATGGAATTGTACACGCCGATTTTCGCCATCGCCAGAATCGTTGGCTGGAGCGCACACCGCATGGAGGAGCTGGCAAACAACGGCAAGATTATTCGTCCCGCATACAAGACAATCTGCGTGGACAGAGATTACCAGAATCTTTTCGAGAGAAACGCCTGAGCAGCTATAATGAAAAATAAACTAACAAATAAGAGCATTGTGTAAAAACTAACAACACAGTGCTCTTATTTTTTCACTTATTCTTCTCTCTTATGTTCCTCGTGCGTTTCCAGCCGGAAATCGCCTTTCATATCCTCACGGCGTTGCCAAAAAAGCAATCTGTTAAAAACCGAGAAACTGCTTAACAGCCGCCTTCATCTCTGTCTTATCGCACACGTGGTCGTGCAAAACCGGCGCGGTGCGGATCTCATCAATCGCCCGCGGTACCGCCACATTGCCAATTTTGGAAAGCTCATCCACCAGCTCAAAATCACCCATGGCGTCATACTTCGGGTCAATAGCGTTCATCACGCTTCTTGTAAACTTGAAGGGACTCGCCGTGGAGGCGATCACTGTCTTCGTCTCGTCCTCTGTGTCGGACACATACTTGCCGTACACCGCGCTCGCCACCGCCGTGTGTGTATCGAGCACATAGCCCGTATTTTCGTACATTGCTTTGATCCGATCCGCCGTCTCCTTCTCATCCGCAAAATTCCCGTAGAAATCGGCGAGCTGCTCTCTCATTTCCGCCGTGATCTGATAACTGCCCTGCTCGGACAGGCTCTTCATCATGGCGGCATTTTTCTCCGGATCGCCGCCTGCGATACGGTAGATCAGCCTCTCTAAATTACTGGAAATCAGAATATCCATAGAGGGGGAACTGGTCAGCTTAAACTCCCTGTTCCTGTCATAGTCTCCCGTCTGGAAGAAATCGTAGAGCACCTTATTTTCATTGGAGGCGCAGATCAGTTTATGAATCGGCACACCCATATTCTTCGCGTAAAACGCCGCCAGAATATTGCCAAAGTTTCCCGTGGGAACGACCACATTGATCTTTTCCCCGTCCGCAATCTTCTCCTCCTTCAAAAGCTGCACGTAAGCGTACACATAATAGACGACCTGAGGCACCAGCCTGCCGATATTGATGGAATTGGCGGAAGAAAACTGTAAGCCGTGCGCCGCCATCTCGGCTGCCAACTCCTTATCGTTAAACAGTTTCTTCACTCCTGTCTGTGCGTCGTCGAAATTGCCGTGGATGCCCACCACAAAGGTGTTGTCGCCCTTCTGGGTCACCATCTGTTTCTCCTGAATAGGGCTGACGCCGTTCTTCGGATAAAACACAATGATCTTCGTACCCGCCACACCCGCAAAGCCTGCAAGAGCCGCCTTGCCCGTGTCGCCGGAAGTCGCCGTCAGAATAACTATCTCATTCTCCACATGATTCTTTTTCGCGGAAGCAATCATCAGATGGGGCAGAATCGACAATGCCATATCCTTAAAAGCAATGGTCGCTCCATGGAACAGTTCCAGATAGTATGCGCCCTCCGCCTCCACAAGCGGCGCGATCACCTCCGTGTCAAATTTCGCGTCGTAAGCGCGCGCGATACAGGTTTTCAGCTCCTCCTCCGTAAAATCCGTGAGAAACAGCTTCATCACTTCGTAGGCGGTCTCCTGATAGCTTTTGCCCGCAAGCTCCCTCATGGTGCAGGAAAGCGCGGGAATATGGTCCGGCACAAACAAGCCCCCGTCCTCGGACAGACCCTTTAAAATAGCCTGTGACGCCGTGATCTTTTCCCTGCCGTCTCTGGTGCTGCTGTATAAAACTTCCATTCTTTTTTCCATACCTTTCTTCTTATGAATTATATAAATCTGAGTGCCCGCAGTGCAAACTTACCCATGAGCTTCACAAGCACCGAGTTCGCGAAGCGATACTCGTGCAGTTAATGCCATCGGCATTTACTGCGACTGCTCCATTGCCAACTTGAATGGTAACACACTTTTCAAGTGCACGCAACAATCCTCATAAAAAGAATTCATGGTGCCCGTAAGAAAAAAGTCTGGTCAGTTTTCTGTCGAACCATTTCAGCTTGTCGGAATCCGCCTTTTCGCGGGCACAGAAATACAACGCTCCCCGGGAAATATCTTCCCCGTAAAGGGCGCGCTCCACCGCCGCCACCGTATCATCGCTTACGCAGACGTTTGTGTATCTGCCGTCCACGGTAGGTGAAAACTGGGCAATTCCCTGCTCCTTCTGCATGACCACCTCAAGCACCGTATCCGGAAACAGGTCGTTATTCACCCTGTTTAGGACAACGTTTGCCACCAGAAGTTTCCCGTCCTGATCCTCGCCGCCTGCTTCCGCCTCCACAATCCGAAGAAGCGCGTCATAGTCCTTGTCCGACAACTGATACTTCTTCGTCTGCTCCAACACCTCGTAGTCCACCACTCTCTGTCCGGAAGATACGCTCTCTAACATCTCTACAAAACTTTGCTTATCTTCTTCCATCGTCGTGTCCAGGTATTCCATGCGGAACGCAGGCTTGACCGATATTCGGTCAATCTTCAGCTCCCTGACGCAGAGCCATGATGATAATATGGTCATCCCCGCCAAAAAGAAGCCTGTAATATATTTCCTGTACATCTCTTCCTCCATAGTCAAAGCAGTTTACTGTTTGAAACACTGTGACTCATTTGGCTGCTATCATATTCTATGCAGAAAACAGGAAAAATATTTCTG
>ERZ779637.226-NODE-226-length-42198-cov-8.535486_pt1 | contig 42198 bp, 44 predicted proteins | sample MGYA00514196_ERZ779637 | MGnify/ENA primary metagenome ERZ779637 (study PRJEB29562, sample SAMEA4376700) | mouse gut metagenome | isolation source: Cecum | study: EMG produced TPA metagenomics assembly of the A DSS colitis mouse model was used to assess the...
ATTACCGCATCCAATCTGGACGAATTTTTCATGGTCCGTGTGGCGGCATTAAAGGATATGGTAAGCGGGGGTTATTCCAAGACGGATATCGCTGGGTTAAAACCTGCCGAACAGCTTGCCATGGTGAACAGGGCGACCCATGAGCTGGTTAACCTCCAGTATTCTACATACAAGAGGTCACTGGTGCCGCTGCTGTATACCAACGGGCTGCGTATCATAGAACACCATGAGGATCTGACGGCAGGGGAAATCGAGTATGTGGACCGTTATTTTATGGAAAATGTCTATCCTGTGCTGACTCCCATGGCAGTGGATTCCTCAAGACCGTTTCCGTTAATCCGCAACAAATCGTTGAACATCGGTGCACTTGTGCGGAAGAAGGAAGGGGAGGAGGAACTGGAATTTGCCACCGTACAGGTACCCAGCGTACTGCCCCGTATCGTTCCCATTCCTTCGGAAAAGGAAGGGGAGAGGGTGATTATCCTGCTGGAAGAACTGGTGGAGCGCAACATCGGCAAGCTGTTCCTGAATTATAACATTGTCTGCGCCTATCCGTTCCGTATCATGCGGAATGCGGATTTCATCATAGAGGAAGAAGAAACGGAAGACCTGTTAAAAGAAATCGAGAAAAAGTTAAAGCGCAGGCAGTGGGGGCAGGCAATCCGCCTGGAGGTGGAAAGCGGCATCGACAAGCGGCTGTTAAAAATTATCCGGGATGAGCTGTTCATCAAGGAGGAGGACATTTACCAGATTGACGGACCGTTGGATTTGACTTACCTGATGAAAATGTACGGGCTGGAAGGTTTTGACCACTTAAAAGAGTCCGCCTATGTGCAGCCCCAGCCTGTGGCAGAGCTGCCGGAGGACTGCGACATTTTCGGGGAAATCCGCAAGCACGATATCCTTTTGCACCATCCGTACCAGACGTTTGCGCCCGTGGTGGAATTTATCCGCAGGGCGGCAAAAGACCCGGACGTGCTTGCCATCAAACAGACGCTTTACCGCGTCAGCGGCAATTCGCCCATTATTGCCGCGCTGGCACTGGCGGCGGAAAACGGCAAGCAGGTGTCGGTTTTGGTGGAATTAAAAGCGCGGTTTGATGAGGAAAATAATATTGTGTGGGCGAAGATGCTGGAAAAAGCAGGCTGTCATGTCATTTACGGTTTGGTGGGATTAAAGACCCACAGCAAGATTACGTTAGTGGTGCGCAAGGAGGAAGACGGTATCCGCCGTTACGTCCATTTGGGTACGGGAAATTATAATGATGCCACGGCGAAGCTGTATACCGATTTGGGGATGTTTACATGCAGCAGACCGGTAGGCGAGGATGCCACGGCGGTTTTCAACATGCTTTCCGGTTATTCGGAACCGCGTTTTTGGAACAAACTGGCATTGGCGCCCCTTTGGTTAAAAGATAAATTCCTGTATTTGATTTCCCGGGAAACCGCATCGGCGGAAGCGGGCAGGAACGCCCATATTATTGCGAAGATGAATTCCCTTTGCGACAGGGATATCATTGCGGCGCTTTACGCGGCGAGCGCGGCAGGCGTGAAGATTGAATTGATTATCCGCGGAATCTGCACGTTGAAAGTGGGGATTCCGGGTGTCAGCGAGAACATCAGCGTGCGCTCCATTGTGGGGAACTTTTTGGAGCACAGCCGGATTTTTTATTTTGAAAACGACGGTACACCGGAGATATACTGCGGAAGTGCGGACTGGATGCCCCGTAATCTGGAACGGCGCGTCGAAATTCTCTTTCCGGTGGAGCAGCCGGATTTAAAAGCGAAGGTACTGCATATTTTACAGGGAGAATTAAAGGATACGGTAAAAGCCCATGTGCTTAAGCCTGACGGTACTTATGAAAAGGTAGATAAGCGTGGGAAACCGGCATACAATTCCCAGCTTGCGTTTTCCCTGGAGGCGAAGAAAGAGGCGCGCCTTAGCACAGGGGCGGTGGACGAGCGGGCGTTCATACCGGAGATGCACCATAAGTAGAAGCCGGCAGGCGCCGCAGGAACGGTTCGGAAGCAAAGGGAATGGGAAGGAAGCGGAAATGAGGATTATTTTGGCATCGGCTTCGCCGAGGCGTAAAGAGCTGCTGACGCAGATTGGAATGACTTATGAGGTAGCGCCGAGTACGGTGGAAGAAAAAATGGAGGGAACGCTGCCGGAGGAAATCGTGCAGGGACTTTCGGCGCAGAAGGCAGAGGATGTCTGCGGAAGGTTTTTGGAGCGGGGAGAGGAAGACTTTTTGGTTATCGGGGCGGATACGGTGGTTGCCCTGGACGGTTCCGTGATGGGAAAACCGGCGGATCGGGAGGATGCCTGCCGGATGCTCGGACTGCTGCAGGGAAAGACCCACCAGGTATATACGGGTGTGACGTTTTGCGGGAGACGAAAGGGCGGGGAGAATATCCGCCATACGTTTTACGGGAAGACGGACGTGTCCATGTTCCCCATGGATGGGGAAGAAATCCGGGCGTATGTGGAAACGGGGGAGCCGCTTGACAAGGCGGGGGCGTATGCCATCCAGGGCAGATGTGCGGCGTATATTGAGAAAATAAACGGGGATTACAATAATGTGGTGGGACTGCCGGTAGGCAGGCTGTGCCGGGAGATGAAGCGATACGGGCTGGAAACGGGGCGCAGACCGCTTCAGGCAGGATATCCGGACCGTTTGGAACGTCTGGATTCGGAGCGTTTGGAATAAAAGGAAGGGAAAAAACCAGGATAGGAAAAGGAACAACGGGAATGGCAGAAATAAAACTCATAGCAAGCGACATAGACGGAACGCTGATTAAGGATTCCACCCCGGATTTATACCCGGAAATGGCGGATGCCATATGCAGGCTGGCAAAACAGGGAATCCTGTTCTGTGCCGCCAGCGGAAGGCAGTACCAAAGCATACGGAACGTATTCCGGGAAGCAGGGGAAAATATTATTTTCATCGCGGAGAACGGGGCGCAGATTCGTTATAAGGAGCAGGACATCAGCGTGACACCCATGAAAAGAAAGGATGCGGAGGATATCGTAAGGCAGCTCAGACAGTATTATGCGACCTGCGATATTATTGTTTCCACCGCAGACGGGAGTCTGGTGGAAAGCCGTAACCGGGAATTTATCGATTTGATTACGTACGGATACCACAACAAATTCAGACAGGTGAAAGATGTGCTGGAGGAAGACGCGCAGATTATTAAAATCGCTATATACCAAAAGGAGAGCATCCGTGAACTGGGGGAAGGGACGCTGATTCCCATGTGGAAAGACAAGGTAAAGGTATGCATGGCGGGTGAGGACTGGGTGGATTTTATGGATGCGTCGGTGGATAAGGGGAATGCCCTGCGGTTTTTGCAGAATTATTTTGGCATAACCAAAGAGGAAACCATGGCGTTTGGCGATAACAATAACGATATCGGACTGATGCAGGCGGCAGGGGAAAGTTACGCCGTGGAAAATGCCAGGGAAGAAGTGAAAGCGGCGGCGAAGCATATCTGTCCGTCCTATCAGGAAAAAGGTGTGTATCTGGTGGTAAAGGAACTGTTGACGGACGGGTGAGAACGTTATATATTTAGGGTAATGGATAAGAACGGGGAAACGGAAAGGAGGATGCAGGATGCACGAATTTGATGATGCTGTATTAAAGTGTTTTTTGAAAAACCAAAGCCAGTTATTTCCGGAGGACGTGGCGGATACGCCGGAAGCAGCGGAAGCCTTTTTGGAGGAATGCATGGCAGTGGTTGTAAATTCCGTACAGGAAGTATGGGAATATTTTGACGAGGCAGGTTTGGACATGGAAGGCGCGGACGAGGAGGGAATCCTTGAGGCGGATGAAGTGTTTGACGTGGGAGACGGGAGATACCTGATTGTGGAAGGGTGATGAGACAGCCTGGGAAAGCAGGACATGTGTATGGGGAGTGTAAAAGGATAAGGTAGAAAAGACTGCAGGGAAACGATACTGTCCGGCCGGTATATCCGTTGATTTGTTTGTGATACCGGGCAGACAGTGCCGCTTCCCGGCAGTTTTTTAGCGGTATGGATTTCCCCTGGCTACGGCAGTTCCCCCACCATATCCGTTTAGGGACAATTAGAAATAGCCCAATTTTGCCCGGAAACTTAAAGAACCCCTTGCAAATTCAGTATTTTTCTGTACAATAAGTAATGGCTGCTAAAAAACGGTATGGATACCATAAAAATAGAAAAAACAAAAAAGAAAGGCTGGCAAACAATGATAAGTGCAAACAACGTAACTTTACGCATCGGCAAAAAAGCGTTATTTGAAGACGTCAACATTAAATTCACCGAAGGAAACTGCTACGGGTTAATCGGCGCAAACGGCGCCGGAAAATCCACGTTCTTAAAAATACTTTCCGGACAGTTGGAAACCACGAAAGGGGATATCGCCATTACACCCGGACAACGCCTTTCCGTGCTGGAGCAGGACCATTTCAAATACGATGAATATCCGGTCATGGATGTGGTCATCATGGGCAACGAACGCCTTTACCAGATTATGAAGGAAAAGGATGCCATTTATGCCAAAGAGGATTTCACCGATGAGGACGGCATCCGCGCCAGTGAGCTGGAAGGGGAATTTGCGGAAATGGACGGCTGGGAAGCGGAGTCCAACGCCGCCATGCTGTTAAACGGGCTCGGTATCGACACCAGTCTGCATAACTCCGTCATGGGTTCTCTAAACGGCAGTGAAAAAGTGAAAATCCTTCTAGCCAAAGCCCTGTTCGGCAACCCGGACATCCTTCTTTTGGATGAGCCTACCAACCATTTGGATTTGGATGCCATCGCATGGCTGGAAGATTTCCTCATCGACTTTGAAAACACGGTCATTGTAGTATCCCATGACCGTTATTTCCTGAATAAAGTATGTACCCATACGGCAGACATCGATTACGGCAAGATACAGCTCTATGCCGGAAATTACGATTTCTGGTACGAATCCAGCCAGCTTTTAATCAAGCAGATGAAGGAAGCAAACAAGAAGAAGGAAGAAAAGATCAAGGAGCTGCAGGAATTTATCTCCCGTTTTTCCGCCAACGCTTCCAAATCCAAACAGGCTACCAGCCGGAAACGCGCACTGGAAAAAATCGAGCTGGATGAAATCAAACCTTCCAGCCGGAAATACCCTTACGTGGACTTCCGCCCCGACCGTGAAATCGGTAATGAGGTACTGACCGTGGAAGGTATCTCCAAAACCATCGACGGCGTGAAAGTGCTCGATAACATCTCCTTTATCGTTGGGCATAACGACAAAATTGCGTTTGTTGGCGGCAATGAACTTGCCAAAACCACCCTGTTCCAAATCCTGATGGGGGAAATGGAGCCGGACGAAGGTACCTATAAATGGGGCGTGACCACTTCACAGGCTTACTTCCCAAAAGACAGCACCAAGGAATTTGACAACGATTATACCATCGTGGACTGGCTTACCGGCTATTCCCCCGTCAAGGACGTAACTTATGTACGCGGTTTCTTAGGGCGTATGCTCTTTGCCGGGGAAGACGGCGTCAAAAAGGTAAAAGTTCTTTCGGGAGGGGAAAAAGTGCGGTGCCTGCTTTCCAAAATGATGATCAGCGGCGCCAACTGCCTGATTCTCGACGAGCCCACTAACCATTTGGACATGGAATCCATTACGGCGTTAAATAACGGGCTGATTAAATTTCCCGGCGTGGAACTGTTCGCCTGCCATGACCACCAGTTCGTGCAGACCACGGCAAACCGCATTATGGAAATCCTCCCGGACGGACAGTTAATCGATAAGATCACCACTTACGACGAATACCTGGAAAGCGATGAAATGGCAAGGAAACGCACCGTCTACACGAATAAAAACGAGGAAGACGATAACTAAACCGGCAGCACAGGAGGAACTTACGGTCATGAAGATTGTGGATTTACACGTGCATTCCAACAAATCCGACGGCAGCCTGACCCCCGCCGGGCTGGTGGAACTGGCGGCGGAAAAGGGGCTGTCCGCCTTCGCGCTCACCGACCACGACACCACGGACGGCATCGGGGAAGCCCTTGCCGCCGCTAAAGAATATAACCGGAAACGGGAGGAAGGCACCCTGCCTCCCCTTGTCTCCGGCAGGCTTCCGCTGCCGCTGGAAGTCATTCCCGGCATTGAATTTTCCACGGAGTACGAAGGCAGGGACATTCATATTGTCGGGCTCTGCATCGATTACGAAGCTCCCTTTTTCCAAAACCAAATCCAGGCTTTCGTGGATTCCCGTATCAACCGCAACCGGAAAATGTGCGCCAATTTAAGCGGCGCAGGTATCGATATTTCTTACGAAAAGCTGCTCGATGCCTTTCCGGACTCTGTTATTACAAGGGGACATTATGCCCGCTACCTGTTCGAACACGGTTACGTAAACAGTATGCCCGAAGCCTTCGACCGCTATTTGGGCGACCATACCAAATATTTCGTACCGCGGGAAAAAGTTACGCCCGCGCAGGCAGTGGAACTGATTTTAAGGGCAAACGGAATCCCCATTCTCGCCCACCCCACTCTGTACCATATGGGTAATGAGCGGCTGAACAGGCTGGTAAGCGGGTTAAAGGCTGCCGGGCTGGTGGGGCTGGAAGCCATTTACAGCACATACAGTGCCGCAGAGGAACGCCAAATGCGTGCTTTGGCGGCAAAACACGGGTTATGCATCAGTGGCGGCTCCGATTTCCACGGTGCCAACAAACCCAACCTGGAACTCGCCACCGGCTACGGGAAACTGCTGGTGCCGGAAGACGTGCTGGTGAACTTAAAAAAGCATTTGCCCAAACAGCCTAAAATATTCTTTACCGATTTGGACGGTACTTTACTGGACCGGGAAAAAAAGATAACGCCGGATACCAGGTCCGCCCTGGAACGGTGGACTTCAGCCGGACATTATTTTGCCATATGCACCGGACGCGCGCTGGACAGCGCCATGGAAGTTCGCCGTACGCTGCAGCTTGATTTTCCCGGCATGTACGTGATCGGCTCCAACGGGGGCGAGATTTATGACTGTAAACAAGACCGCATCATCTCCCGTACCGCCCTCACCATGGAACAGGTGGCGCTGGTTATGGGAATTGCCAAAGAACAGGGCATTCATTGCCATACCTATACGGACACCCATATCGTCAGCCCTGCCGATGACGAACAGCTTCGCTATTACCGCAGGGTCATCCATACGCCCGTCATCATCTGTGAAGATATTGTCAGCGCGTTGGACAAGGGTCCCTGTAAATGCATTGCCATCGAACTGGAAGACAGGGCAAAGCTGGAACATTTCCGCCAAACCCTGCTGCCTTTGGCAGACGGGGAAATGAACTTGCTCTATTCCAACGACCGTTACCTGGAAATCTTCCCGGCAGCTTCCGGCAAAGGTTCCGCCGTGCGGATTCTTTGTGAGCACCTGCACCTTCCTCTCAGAAACGCCCTTGCCGCCGGGGACGAGGCAAACGACATCTCCATGCTCCGGGCGGCAGGAACCGGCATTGCCATGCAAAATGCCAGGGATGAAGTCAAGGCGGCTGCGGATATCGTTACGGCAAGAGACAATAACCATGACGGACTGGCTGCGGTTTTGATGGAATATTTATAGAACTTCCATCCGTGCATCCGCAAAATCCGGCATTCATAGGTTTGGGATAACAAATAAAGAAATGGCGGACGTATTTGCGTATCTTCTGAAAATGGCATATCAATTGGATGTCAGTCTGGAGGATGCTTATTTAGCTAAAATGGAAAAAACAGGGAAAGGTTTCAAAGGTATGAACAACAATGCACAAAAAAGGATACAAGAGGGTAAGGGGAAATTTATAGCTTTTGAAGGGATAGACGGAAGCGGTAAGAGTACACAGATTCAATTGTTAGCGGAAAAATTAAAAAAAGCAGGTATTTGCTTTTATACGACAATGGAGCCTACCGATTCGCCGATTGGCTCGCTGATTCACCAGATTCTGACCGGAAGGATGAAAACGGATAATAAAGCCATTGCGGCATTATTTGTGGCAGATCGGTTGGATCATTTACTGAATGATGTGAACGGCATTTTATCGAAAATTTTGGAGGGGACTACGGTAATTACGGACAGGTACTATTTTTCTTCCTATGCTTACCATAGTGTGGATATGCCCATGGACTGGGTTATTCATGCAAATGAGCAGAGTAGAAACATTCTGCAGCCTACCGTTACGGTTTTTATAGATGTTAATCCGGATACGGCAATCGAAAGAATTGTAAAAAACAGGGGTCATCAGGAATTGTTTGAAAAAAAATCAAGATTGGTAAAGGTACGGGAGAAATATTTTAAGGCATTTGAGAAGCTGGAAGATACAGAAAACGTGGTTATTATAGACGGCAACCGTCCGCCGGAAGAAATAGCGGAAGATATTTGGAAAGAAATAAGTTCTTTATTTGTGGGATAATCCGGTTCGGATAATGGCGTCCGGGGATGTTTATTACTTTTTTGTGAAGATTATAAAAGTTTCAGGAAGGACTGTCTTTTTTTCATACAATTTGATACAATGATACCAAATATGGGATGAAGGATACATAAAAATAAATTAGTTGGAGAAGGCGGTAGCAAGATGCGGAAAATTAAAGTTTTGGTAGTGGAAGATTCGGCGGTATTCCGTGAAATGCTGGTGAAAGGGCTGGAGGAGGATGCCGGAATCGAAGTGGTGGCGCAGGCGGAGAATCCTTTTGAGGCGCGGGATGCCATTGAGCAGTACCAGCCGGATGTTATGACGCTGGATATCGAAATGCCGAAGATGAGCGGCATTGATTTCCTGAAGAAGTTAATGCCCCAGTACCCGTTGCCGGTTATTATGTTAAGCGGACTCAACGGGAAAGTCTTTGAAGCGATGGCGGCAGGGGCCGTGGATTTTGTGCATAAACCAATGAACCTTTCGGCGGGCAACGTGAAGGAGTTCATCCGTCAGGAACTGGTAGTGAAACTGAAAATTGCCGCTTCGGTGGATGTTGGGAAACTGATGCGCAGGGACAGGGTGCATCCGGTCAGGGAGGCGAGGCTGACCAAAAATAACTGCGTCATTGCCATCGGGGCGTCCACGGGTGGACCGGAAGCCATACGGGAGGTGATCAGCGGGTTTGACACGGACATTCCGGGGGTGGTGATGGTACAGCATATGCCTGCCGGTTTTACGAGGACATACGCGGAACGCCTGAACCGTCTCTGCCAGGTGGAAGTAAAGGAAGCCGAGGACGGGGACGAGGTGCGGCAGGGACGTGTGCTGCTTGCGCCCGGCGGGAACCAGATGCGTGTGGTGAAAAAGGAAGCGGGCTATTACGTGTCGGTGAAGGAAGAACCGAAGGTGAGCGGGCATTGTCCTTCCGTGGATGTGCTTTTTGATTCGGTGGCAAAGACGGTGGGCGGGGAATCCATCGGCATTATCCTGACCGGCATGGGGGGCGACGGTTCCAAGGGAATGAAGGAGATGAGGAACCACGGCGCAGTAACCATAGGACAGGACGAGGAGACCTGCGTGGTGTATGGGATGCCGAAAGTGGCATATGATATCGGGGCCGTGACTTACCAAATGCCTTTGGGGGATATTGCGGATAAGGTATATGAAATTTTGGGTTGATGAGTGCGAAAGGAGCATGGCTATAATATGGAAGAAAGTTTTAGTCCGGAAGGAATGCTGGATTCCTATTTATACGAATGTTTCCAACTGTTGGAGCAGATGGATGCAATTGTGCTGTCCGGTGACGGGGAAGGATTTTTCCATGCGGAAGATATCCAGGAGATTTTCCGCATTCTCCATACCATAAAGGGGACTTCCGGTATCATGATGTATGACAACATCGGGTTTACGGCGCATAAGCTGGAAGACATTTTCTATTACCTCAGGGAAGTTTCGGCGCAGGAAGTCCCGAAGGCAGGGCTGTCGGAATGTATTTTCGCGGCGGCGGATTTCATGGTAGGGGAACTGGGAAAGATTAAAAAAGGGGAACACCCTGACGGGAACCCGGAGGAAGCCGTCCGGAAAGCGGAAGCCTATTTGGAGGCGGTGAAAGCGGAGATTCAAAGACACGGGGTGGAAATGCCGCCGGAAAATGTATATGCCTCTCCGGGGATGTATTATAACGCACCGTTACAGGAAGATCCAAAGCCGAGAAAACGGGTAAAAATCGATTTGGGGACGGAACCGGAACAAAGACCTGAAATGCATCCGGGCGATTATGTCCTGACGGAGCGGAAACAGGCGGGGAAAGAAGTGCTAATCGGCATCAGCATAGATAAGCTGGAAAAGGTCAACGCACTGTCCAAGAAACTGGTACAGCTTGACGGGGAGGCGGAATCCTTGGAAAATGAAAATATCAAGAGACGGCTGCATGAAATTGTGGAAGAACTCAGGGCATCCGTATGGGATATGAGGAAGACCCCCATTGCCACCATATTCCGCAGAATGAACCGGGTGGTGTGCAGCCTTTCTGGCAGGCTTTCCAAGGAAATGGAGATAAGGACCGAAGGGGAGGAACTGTTGGTGGACCGGCTGCTGGTGGAGCAGTTGACGGAGCCGATGATGCATGTGGTACGCAATGCGGCGGACCATGGCATCGAGAGCGTGGAAGAACGCAGGGCGGCAGGTAAAAACCCGAAAGGCATTATCATGTTAAGCGCCGGGACGGAAGGAAATCGGCTGTTTTTGTCCGTGAAAAACGACGGAAGGAAACTGGATGCCCGACGGATTTTTGCGCGGGCGAAGGAAAAGGGGTTTATCGGCATAGATGCGGATATCAGGGATTACGGTGAGGAGGAAATCTTCCAAATGATTACCCGTTCCGGTTTTTCCACCATGGACACGGTAACGGAAATATCGGGCAGGGGTATCGGCATGGATATCGTGGCAAACCGCCTGAAGGAACTGGGCGGCAGCCTGCGGATACGGAACCTGCCGGAAGAAGGTGTGGAAATCGTGATGGAGGTTCCAATGGAATGAATTCCAAATGGAATGAATTCCAATGGAATTTATTCCATTTGGAATTCATCCCATTTGGAATAAGAAATTTAGCTCTTTTCGATGCCATGCGTATGTGTTACAATGAATGCAGATTACCAAAGCAGAAACGAAAATATAGAATGGCAAGGTGGCGGATATGAAAAGAATATTATTAAAGCTCAGTGGGGAAGCGCTGGCGGGAGAGAAAAAGACCGGGTTCGATGAGGAGACGGTGCGCAGCGTGGCGCTGCAGGTGAAGCAGCTTGTGGAAAATACGCAGGTGGGAATCGTCATCGGCGGCGGGAATTTTTGGCGCGGACGTTCCAGCGAGCACATTGACCGGACGAAAGCGGACCAGATTGGGATGCTGGCTACGATTATGAACTGCATTTATGTATCGGAAATTTTCCGTTCGGTGGGAATGGAAACGGAAATCCTGACTCCTTTTTCCTGCGGTTCCTTTACCAAAATGTTTTCCAAGGACAAGGCGAACAAGTATTTGAAACAGGGAAAGGTCATTTTCTTTGCAGGCGGTACGGGACATCCCTATTTTTCCACGGATACTGGCGTGGTGCTGCGGGCGGTGGAAGTAGAGGCGGATGTCATCCTGTTGGCGAAAGCGGTGGACGGGGTGTATGACGACGATCCGAAATCGAATCCGGCAGCAAAGAAGTATGACGAGATATCCATTGACGAGGTGATTGCAAAGAACCTGCAGGTGGTGGACATGACTGCTTCCATTCTTGCACGGGATAACCGGATGCCCATGTGGGTGTTTGGGTTAAACGGTACGGACAGTATCGTGAATGCGGTAAACGGGGATTTTAACGGCACGAAAGTGACGGTTTAAATATGGATTCGTGCAGGGAAGATGTTTTTCCTGCCGGATGATTATGATATCGCGGAGGAGAGAAGATATGGATGAGAGACTGAAGGTTTATGACGGGAAGATGAAGAAAGCGTATGAGTATTTGGAAACGGATTTTGCCGCCATCCGTGCGGGACGCGCCAATCCCCATGTGCTGGACAAGATACGGGTGGATTATTATGGGACGCCCACACCCATCCAACAGGTGGGCAATATCACGGTACCGGAAGCACGGATGATTCAGATTGCGCCTTGGGAGAAGACGTTGATTAAGGAAATCGAAAAGGCAATCATGGCTTCCGATGTGGGCATTACCCCCTCTAATGACGGTGCGGTAATCCGGCTGGTTTTCCCGGAGCTGACGGAGGAGCGGAGAAAGAGCCTTGCCAAAGACGTGAAGAAAAAGGGCGAAGACGGGAAGGTGGCAATCCGTAATATCAGAAGGGACGGGAATGATGCGTTTAAGAAACTGGCTAAGGAGGATGTTTCCGAAGACCAGATTAAGCAGTTGGAGGATGAACTGCAGAAAATGACGGACCGGTTTATTAAAGATATCGATAAGCTGGTAGAGGAGAAGACGAAAGAGATTCTTACCGTGTAAAAACGGGATGGAGTGGAGAGTCCGGGGCGGTTCTGCCCTGTGAACGGGTATTTGGCTGCGGCCGGCGCCCGTTCACAGGGCAGAACCCGCGATATTGGACGGTTTTTTAAGCAAAGACCCGCGCAAAGCGGATTGGGAAACCAATGGAAATGCATGGGACATGGCAAAGAGACATCGGGTGACAGGATGGGAAGGATGGGAATGGAAGAAAAACGGAAGATTCCGGGGCATGTGGCGATTATTTTGGACGGTAACGGCAGGTGGGCAAAAAAGAAGGGGATGCCGAGGAATTACGGGCATGTGCAGGGAGCGAAGACGGTGGAGACCATCTGTGAAGAGGCTTACCGGATGGGTGTGCAGTACCTGACAGTGTATGCATTTTCCACGGAGAACTGGAACCGGCCCAAAGACGAGGTGGATGCACTGATGAAGCTGCTGCGCAATTATTTGAAGACCTGCCTGAAGACGGCGGAAAAGAACCGGATGTGCGTGCGGATTATCGGGGACAAGACGGGATTGGACCAGGATATCCGGCAGAGGATTGGGGAACTGGAGGAAGCGACGAAGGAAAACGACGGGCTTCATTTCCAGATTGCTTTAAATTACGGGGGCAGGGATGAAATCGTGCGTGCGGTACGCTCCATTTCGCGCAAGGTCAAGGACAGGGAGCTGGAAGAAGGGCAGATTACGGAGGAACTGGTAAGTTCCATGCTGGATACCGGAGGGATACCGGAGCCGGATTTGTTAATACGGACCTGCAATGAGCAGCGGATTTCAAATTTCCTGCTGTGGCAGCTTGCCTATACGGAATTTTATTTTACGCCGGTGGCATGGCCGGATTTTACGAAAGAAGAATTGGAAAAAGCCATAGATGCATATAATAAAAGGGATAGGCGTTATGGTTTGGTAGAAAACGATTAGGAGGTAGCGGATATGTTTATGGCTCGTTTACTCAGCGGCGTGGTACTTGTGGTAATTGCCGCCGTCACGCTGCTTACGGGCGGATATCTTTTGGCGGCCGTATGCCTGTTCATTTCCCTGGCAGCGTATGGGGAACTGGTGAAGGCATGTAAGATCCGCGCGCAGGGACAGGGGCTGAATGCCCTGGAGAGTGTGGGGGATCTTGGGATTGTCTGCTACTATGCGGTGGTGGTATTTACTGAGAGCGCACAGGCGCAGTTGTTTGCCATTCTGTTTACGATGGCTGCCTTTATGTTCGTGTATGTATTTGCGTTTCCAAAATACCGCGCGGAGCAGGTAATGGGGGCTTTTTTCTGTTTTGCATACGCGCCGGTGATGTTTGCGTTCCTTTACCTGACGAGGGAGCTTCCGTACGGGGCATATTTGGTATGGATGATTTTCATCAGTTCGTGGATTTGCGATACCTGTGCTTATTTAACGGGCATATCCATCGGAAAGCATAAAATGACGCCGAAGCTCAGCCCGAAGAAATCCATCGAGGGCGCCGTCGGCGGTGTGGTGGGTTCTGCACTGGTCGGGGGGCTGTACGGGTATTTCCTGGTGGAGCAGGTTGTGGAAGAACAGCAGGTGACGTGGATTTTTGTGTTGATCAGCGCAGTGGGTGCAGTGATTTCCCAAGTAGGGGATTTGGCGGCGTCCGCCATCAAACGGAACCATGAAATTAAGGATTACGGGCATCTGATACCGGGACACGGGGGGATTATGGACCGGTTTGACAGCGTGATTTTCACGGCGCCCATGATATACGCACTGGCGGTGCTCCTGATGGGGCGCGGGTGAGATTGGATAAGGTGGTAAACGGATGAAAAGGATAGCGGTTTTGGGGTCTACGGGTTCCATCGGAACCCAAACATTGGAAATCGTGCGGCAGAACCGGGATTTACAGGTGACTGCCTTAGCGGCGGGAAGCAATGTGGAGCGGATGGAGGAACAAATCCGTGAGTTTTGCCCGCTGATTGCCGCCATGTGGAGCGAGGAAGCGTGCATGGATCTCCGTGCACGGGTGGCGGATACGGGCGTGCGGATCTGCTGCGGAATGGAAGGGCTTTTGGAAATCGCCGTGATGGAGGAAATGGATGTATTGGTGACGGCGATTGTGGGAATGATTGGGATAAAACCTACCATTGCAGCCATTGAAAGCGGCAAGGCGATTGCGCTTGCCAATAAGGAAACGTTAGTGACGGCGGGGCACATCATTATGCCGCTGGCCGCAAAGCATAAGGTCCCCATTCTTCCGGTGGACAGCGAGCACAGCGCCATTTTCCAGTCCATGAACGGGGAAAACAAAAAACGTGTCAGCAAGATACTTTTAACGGCGTCCGGCGGACCGTTCCGGGGCAGGACGAAGGAGGAGCTTGGCGCCATGAAGGTAGAAGATGCCTTAAAGCATCCCAATTGGGCAATGGGCAGGAAAATTACCATTGATTCTGCAACCATGGTCAATAAGGGACTGGAGGTCATGGAAGCAAAGTGGCTGTTCGGCGTGGATTTGGAGCAAATCGAGGTGGTGGTACATCCCCAAAGCGTCATTCACTCCATGGTGGAATATGAGGATGGGGCGGTAATGGCACAGCTTGGAATGCCCGATATGAAACTGCCGATTGCATATGCCCTGTTTTACCCGGACCGCAGGCCGATGGACGGAAAGAAACTGGACTTTTTTGCTTTGGGCCATATGACGTTTGAAAAACCGGATTTGGAGACTTTTACGGGCTTAAAGCTGGCGTTTGAGGCGGCGAGGGCGGGCGGCAGTATGCCCACGGTATACAATGCGGCAAACGAAAGGGCAGTCAGCCTGTTTTTGGAGCGGAAAATAGGCTTTTTGCAGATTCCGGAGTTAATCGGTGCATGTATGGGGCAGCATAAAGTGATAGAGCATCCAAACGTGGAGGAAATCCTGCGGACGGAACAGGAAGCGTATGAATATATAAGGCGGGTGGTAAATTGATAGTTACGGTGATATTGTTTTTGCTGATTTTCGGGTTGGTGGTCATTTCCCATGAATTCGGACATTTTATTCTGGCGAAGAAAAACGGGATACGGGTGGTGGAGTTTGCCGTGGGGATGGGCCCCACTCTTTTCCGTTATAAAAAAGGGGAAACGGTATACAGCCTGAAAGCGTTGCCCCTTGGCGGTGCATGTATGTTTGACGGGGAAGACGGCATGACGGCCGGAGGTGTGCCGGACGAAGGCTCATTTCTGTCGGCAAACGTGTGGGCGAGGATTTCCGCCGTGGTGGCAGGACCCTTGTTTAACCTCATACTTGCTTATGTGCTTGCGGTAATCCTGATTGCGTTTACCGGTACGGAGCGTCCGGTAATACAGTCGGTGGTGCCTGACAGTGCGGCGGAAGCGGCGGGGATACAGGCAGGAGACCGGATTACGGAGATTAACGGGGAAAAAATTCATTTCGGAAAGCAGATTTCGTTAATATCATTCTTAAACCGCGGTGAGACGCTTAAGGTGGAATATGTCCGAGACGGGGAAACATACCGCACGGAGCTTGCGCCGGTTTATGACAGTGCGGCAGGACGTTATTATATCGGGTTCATGGGATACAGTGAATATTACCGGTGCAGCGCATTGGAGGTGTTCCAGTACGGTTTTTATGAGCTGGAGTATTACGTGGGCAGTACGTTTAAGAGCCTTGCGATGCTGTTCCAGGGAAGGGTGTCGAAAGACGACGTGGCAGGACCGGTGGGAATCGCCCAAATGGTTGGGGAAACTTATGAATCCCAAAAGGAATACGGGTTCCGTTATGTGCTGTTTTCCATGATGAGCATTACCATCCTGCTTTCGGTGAATCTGGGTATCCTGAATTTGCTGCCCATTCCTGCGCTGGACGGCGGACGTTTGGTATTCTTACTGTTTGAGGTGGTCCGGGGGAAACCGGTGCCGCCGGAAAAAGAAGGAATGGTGCATCTGGCGGGAATGGCGGTGCTGATGCTCTTGATGGTGTTTGTACTGTTCAATGATATTTCGCGGTTATTTTCTTAAAGTATGTTTCGGATGGTTTAAGGGAAACCGTTTTTACATGCAGAAACTTGTGCAAGCGGGGACAGGAATTTTCACATCCAAAAGGTTATAATGATACTGCACAGGGAGAGAAAACAAAATGTCAGTCGAATTGATACAGCAGGCAGTCTGCTATATGGAAGAACATATTTATGATGACATCACCTATGTGGAAACTGCCAAAAGCGTCCGTATGTCAGGCTATGATTTCCACCGGACCTTTCGTTTCGTTACGGGAATGACCGCAAACGAATACATCAGGAACCGGCGGCTGGCACTGGCGGCGCAGGAGCTTCAGGCAACGGACCTGTCGGTGACGGAAGCCGCCTATAAGTACGGCTACCGGACCCCGGAGAGCTTTTCAAAAGCCTTTTCAAAGTTTCATGGTTCGACGCCGAAGCAGGCAAAACAGAAAGGTGCGCAAATCCGTTTGTTTAATCCCCTTGTGATAAAAATCACAATGGAAGGTGGCAGTATGATGGATTACAGGATGGAACACAGGGAACGGCAGAAGTTCATTGCCTTGGTAAGGGAGTTTCCGAATGAAGTGGCGGGGGATGATAACAATCACAGCATTCCCGATTTTTGGTCGGAATGCGGACGGAAAAACAGGCTGGAACCCATGCAGTCACTCCGTCCGGAAGGAAAAAGGGATGTATATGGTTTGTGCAGTCCCATGAAGGACGCAGAGACGCATTTCCGGTACGGAATCGGCGTTATGCTTGACGGGGATACCGATGAGGAAGGGGCAGCACGTCTGCTGGAGGACGGTTATACTTTATGGGAAACGGAGCCTGCGGATTATGCCGTGTTTTCATGCATTGGCACGGACGGTGACTGCCTGGGGGAAACATGGGAAAAATTCTTTAAAGAGTTTGTACCGCAGACGGGTTATGTACAGACGGATGGTTCGGACTATGAGATTTATTTTGAAAACGGCAGGAACAATTTGTTCTGCGAGCTTTGGGTTCCGGTAAAAAAGAAGTAACAAGGCAGGCGTGTAAACCGGGAGCAAAGACCGGACCATGGAAGCGGTGGCGAATATTTCCGGGGTGTCCATACAGACGCTGGCATCCACCAACCGGATGAAGGACGAGGCAGGACTTCAGGTAAGCGCCTTGAAAGAGTTGAACGAAGCGACCGGAAGGCTGGATGAGGAGGCGAAGAAGCTGACGGAGGCAATCCGCAGGTTTAAGGTGCAGTGAAGGGAATAAGCAGGAGGAGACGGAAAAGTAACGGTTTGGGCTGAACGGTTACACGAAAAAGGAGCGTCTCCTTCTTTTTCTTGCACCTCTATTTTACATATGTTATACTGGAAACATAAAATTCGTGAAAATGTGAAGCGGTTCCGTATATCGTTCATGGCAGTTCGCCTTTTTTCAAAAAAATTTGAAAAATTCATATAAGGGATGTTTATGGGACTTATAATAAGGTAAAATATTTTTATGGGAAAACGGTTGACATACCCGAACGTTTGTTTTATGATAGAAAGAGACAGAACGGATGTTCTAATATGGCTATTTTTCATTGTTCACGGCAGACGTCCAATATCCGCACAAGTGCGGCAGCCTGGCTCGTTGCCTGCGGGAAATCAAAGACCCCGCTGCAAGCAACGGGGTATCAAACTTGCAGCGCTGCAGAGCAGCGGGGTATTTGACCCTCGCGGCAGTCGCCAAATGTCTGCAAGCAGCCACTTGGCTCGTTGCTCGCGGGAATAAAGCAAGCGTGTGGGGAACCGGATTAAAAGGATAAGGAGAAAATGGAAATGGAAAGAGAAGAAAAATTAAAAGCATTGGATGCGGCATTGGTACAGATAGAGAAACAGTACGGTAAGGGTGCGGTGATGAAACTGGGGGACCCCACGGCGCAGATGAATGTGGAGACGATTCCCACCGGTTCCTTAAGCCTGGATATTGCATTGGGGCTTGGGGGCATTCCGAAAGGAAGGATTGTGGAAATATACGGACCGGAATCCAGCGGTAAGACTACCGTAACGCTCCATATGATTGCAGAAGTCCAAAAGAGGGGCGGTATTGCAGGGTTCATCGATGCGGAACATGCCCTTGACCCCGTATATGCGAAGAATATCGGGGTGGATGTGGATAACCTGTACATATCGCAGCCGGATAACGGGGAACAGGCTTTGGAGATTACGGAAACCATGGTGCGCTCCGGTGCGGTGGATATCGTGGTCGTGGACTCCGTGGCGGCGCTTGTTCCAAAGGCGGAAATTGACGGTGACATGGGCGACAGCCATGTCGGTCTGCAGGCGCGCCTGATGTCCCAGGCGCTCCGGAAGCTGACGGCAGTAATCAGCAAATCCAATTGTACCGTTATCTTCATTAACCAGTTGCGTGAGAAAGTGGGCGTGATGTTCGGCAATCCGGAAACGACCACCGGCGGGCGGGCATTGAAATTCTATTCCTCGGTGCGTCTGGATGTCCGCAGGATTGAATCTTTAAAGCAAAGCGGAGAGGTAATCGGCAACCGGACCAGGGTCAAAGTGGTAAAGAACAAGATTGCGCCTCCGTTTAAGGAAGCGGAGTTTGACATTATGTTCGGCGAAGGGATTTCCGCAGTGGGGGATATCCTCGACTTGGCGGCGGAAAATAATATTATCAGCAAAAGCGGCGCATGGTATGCCTATGACGGCAATAAAATCGGTCAGGGACGCGAGAATGCGAAACAGTACCTGAAAGATAACCCGGAAGTGTGCAGGGAAGTGGAACATAAGGTAAGGGAACGGTTCGGACTGGAGAAAGATGCGGCGGCAGGCAGGGAAACGGAACCGGCAGCGGAACCGGCTCCGAAGACAAGGGCAGGAAAGTCGAAAAAAGCGGAGGCGGCGGAACCGGCGCAGCCTGCGGCAGAGTGAGCGGATAGACGATGTTTGTGACAAAGACAGAAGAACTGGATAAAAAAAGGGTGAGGGTATTTCTTGACGGGGAATTCGCCTTTGTATTGTACAAGGGCGAATTGCGCCCGTATCACATAAAAGAGGGGGAAGAAATTCCGGCGCAGGACTATGGGACAATTATGGGGGAGGTACTGCCGAAGCGGGCGAAACTGCGCAGCATGAATTTACTGAAGGCGAGGGCGTATACGGAACGGCAGCTCCGGGAGAAACTCCGCCGGGGGGAATACCCGGAAGAAATCATCGATACCGCCATCGGTTACGTGAAATCCTACGGCTACATCGACGACCGGAAATATGCGCAGGATTATATTGCGTACCATAAGGAAGACAGAAGCCGCAGGCGCATGGAACAGGATTTGGCGGCAAAGGGAATCCGCCGGGAACTGGTTGCGGAAGTGATGGAGGAGACGGCGGATTTGGACGGGGAGCCGGATGAAATAACCGTGGCAAAAAAAATTCTGCGAAAAAAAAATTACGACCCGGAAACGGCTACAAGCAGGGAAAAACAGAAGTTATCGGCATTTTTATACCGCAAGGGATTCCAAATGGATACAATTAGGAGCGTACTTTTACTTGACATTAGTTCGATTTGAGTTTAAAATTTTAATTGTTGTAAAATCGCTTGTTAGAATGTTTCACTTGAATCAGTTTTGATTCTTACATTCTATATAGATATTCGTACAATGAAAACTAAATAAGGAGGTGCTCCTGTACATGTATGTTGCAATAGCAGTCATTGTAACTTTGGTTATCTCGGTGCCGGTTACTGCCGCGGCGGCGGTTGCCTACCGTAAGAAGGTGGTGGAATCCCAAATCGGCAATGCGGAAGACAAGGCGAGGGAGATTATCGATGAGGCATTGAAAACTGCTGAGACGAAGAAGCGGGAATCGCTGCTCGAAGTCAAGGAAGAATCCATTCGTACTAAGAACGAGTTGGACAAGGAGATTAAAGAGCGGAGAGCTGAGGCACAGCGTTATGAGCGCAGGGTCCAGCAGAAGGAAGAAAACATCGATAAGAAAGCGGAAGCCATCGAGAAAAAAGAAGTGAGTTTGGCAGCAAGGGAAGAATCCCTTGCCAAATTACGCGAAGAAGTTACGAAGCTCAATGAACAGAGATTACAGGAACTGGAACGAATCTCAGGATTAACCTCCGAACAGGCAAAAGATTATTTGTTAAAGATTGTGGAAGATGAAGTAAAACACGAAACTGCCGTAATGATTAAGGAAATGGAAAGCAGGGCAAAGGAAGAAGCGGACAAGAAGGCGAAGGAATATGTGATTACGGCGATACAGAAATGTGCGGCCGATCATGTATCCGAGACGACGATATCCGTGGTACAGCTTCCGAATGACGAAATGAAAGGCAGAATCATCGGCAGGGAGGGCAGGAACATCAGGACCCTCGAAACGATGACAGGCGTTGACCTTATTATTGACGATACGCCGGAGGCAGTCATTTTGTCCGGCTTTGACCCGATACGGCGTGAAGTGGCAAGAATCGCACTGGAAAAATTGATTGTGGACGGGCGTATTCATCCGGCCAGAATCGAGGAAATGGTGGAGAAAGCGCAGAAGGAAGTTGAAGTCATGATTAAGGAGGAAGGTGATGCCGCAACGCTGGAAGTCGGCGTACACGGTATTCATCCCGAACTCGTGAAACTGCTCGGTAAAATGAAATTCCGGACCAGCTATGGTCAGAATGCGTTGAAGCATTCCATCGAGGTTGCCCAGTTATCGGGGCTTCTTGCCGCGGAAATGGGACTCGATGTGCGGATGGCAAAGAGGGCAGGATTGCTGCATGATATCGGTAAGGCTGTGGACCATGAAATGGAAGGTTCACACATTCAATTAGGCGTTGAACTCTGTAAGAAATATAAAGAATCGTCAGTGGTGATTAATGCGGTGGAATCGCATCACGGGGACGTGGAGGCGCATTCACTGATTGCGTGTCTTGTACAGGCTGCGGATACCATTTCGGCAGCAAGGCCAGGTGCAAGAAGGGAAACATTGGAAACATATACAAGCAGATTAAAACAATTAGAAGATATTACAAATAATTTTAAAGGTGTGGATAAATCTTTTGCAATTCAAGCGGGTAGAGAGATTCGTGTAATGGTAGTTCCAGAACAAATCACTGATGCAGACATGGTGCTGCTGGCAAGGGATATTTCAAAGCAGATTGAAGCTGAGTTGGAATACCCGGGGCAGATTAAAGTGAATGTCATCAGGGAATCACGTGTGATAGACTATGCGAAGTAGCATGGTGTAAAAAATGAGATTGGGATAAGGAAAGTATTGAGAATGTAGTGTTTCTCATACTTTCCTTATTTTTATGCATACAGAATCCAAAAGAATGGAATTGTTTTTCCATAGGTTGGAGGATATAATGATATTAAGAGTGGAGGTGAAAGAATTATGGATGCATTGAAAAAAGAAAAAAATTACACGATAGATGATATTTATGCGTTGCCTGACGGAGAAAGAGCCGAATTGATTGACGGAAAAATTTATTATATGGCACCACCAAGCAGGATCCATCAGAAAATCAGTTGGAAGTTACATCAGGCAATAGCGAATTATATTGACAGTAAGGGCGGAAAATGTGAAGTTTATGCAGCTCCATTTGCTGTGTTTTTGAATAAAGACGGTATAAATTATATTGAACCGGATATTTCCGTGATTTGTGACCAATCTAAATTGGATGAAAAGGGGTGTCACGGCGCACCTGATTGGATTATTGAAATTGTTTCTCCCGGAAGTAAGCCGATGGATTATTTTACGAAACTTTTTAAGTATCGGAATGCGGATGTCAGGGAATATTGGATCGTTGATCCAACAAAAGATTTGGTTATGGCGTATAGATTTGAAAAAGAGACGATGGAACAGTACTCTTTTGGTGAAGATGTGCCGGTAGGAATTTATGAAGGTTTTTCCATAAAAGTCCAGTAAAATTAAAAATCTGCTTGTGAAATTCCAGCGCTTGTAGTATGATATACGAGGCGTGTATGATTGTATACGATTATCCAATAATAACATGTTTAGGTGGAACGTATGCGTAACATGATAATATGGTAGATTAAGAGGATGGTGCAGAATGAAATCGTACAAAGAGTTAAGCAGGGAAGAATTGGAGCAGTTGCTAAGACAGTTGGGAAAAGCATATGAAGATGCCAAGGGAAGGGGACTGAAGCTCGATATGTCCAGGGGAAAACCGTCGGTTTCCCAATTGGACATGGGAATGGACTTTATGGACATCCTGAATTCTTCTTCCGACTTTCAGACGGAGGCAGGGCTTGATACCAGGAACTACGGTTTGATGGACGGTATACCGGAGGCAAAGGAGCTGATGGCACAGATGATGGGTGTACCTTCGGCGGAGCAGGTGATTGTGTGCGGGAATGCCAGCCTTACGGTTATGTATGATTTGATCTCACGCAGTATGACCCATGGTGTGATGGGGAATACCCCATGGTGTAAACAGGACCGGGTGAAATTCCTTTGCCCGGCGCCGGGGTATGACAGGCATTTTGCGATTACGCAGCATTTTGGGATAGAGATGATAACCGTACCCATGACGGAAAACGGACCGGATATGGATATGGTGGAGAAGCTGGTGGAATCGGACGCATGTGTAAAAGGGATTTGGTGTGTGCCGAAGTATTCCAACCCGCAGGGATATTCTTATTCGGACGAGACGGTACGCAGGTTTGCGGCATTGAAGCCGGCAGCGGCGGATTTCCGGATTTATTGGGATAATGCTTATGCCATCCACCATCTGTACGAAGATAAGCAGGATGAAATACTGGATATTTTAAGTGAATGTGAAAAGGCGGGGAATCCGGATATCGTGTATGAAATTTCCTCCACCTCCAAAGTGACGTTTGCCGGCGGCGGTATTTCGGCGCTTGCGGCATCCAAGGCAAATTTGGACGATGTACGCAGCTCCTTAACGGTACAGACGATAGGGTTTGATAAGATAAACCAGTTACGCCATGTAAGGTATTTTAAGGATATCAACGGTTTAAAAGCGCATATGAGGAAACATGCCGCAATAATCCGCCCGAAATTTGAGGCAGTGCTTCAGGTATTGGAAAAAGAACTGGACGGTCTTGGCATTGCGGAATGGACGAATCCGAAAGGGGGATATTTCATTTCCTTTGAATGCATGGAAGGGTGCGCGAAGAAAATCGTGGCAAAATGTAAGGAAGCGGGAGTGGTGTTAACGGGTGCAGGGGCTACCTATCCTTACGGCGAGGACCCGGATGACAGCAACATACGCCTGGCACCTACGTTTCCCACGCCGGAAGAACTGGCGGAGGCGGCGGATTTGTTCGTTTTGTGCGTAAAGCTGGTGAGCGTGGAAACGTTATTGGAAGAACGTGCCATGGTGGAGAAATGTGCCTGCTGACGGAAGGCAGACGCGGCTTGGCCGGATTGGATGGAGTAGAAGGAATAAAAGGAATAGAAGACCGGAAAAAGATTGGAAAAAGATTGGAAAAAGATTGGAAAAGAAACGGATAGAGAAAGGCAGGGATTATGGCGGAAACATTTAAGAGACTGAACCGGGAACTGATGTACCATGGTGTCATTGTGGATTTTTATAAGGACACGGTGCAGGTTCCCAACGGAAATGTGGTGGAGTGGGATTTCATCGGTCACAAAGGGGCAGCGGCGGTGGTTCCGGTCAGGGAAGACGGAAAACTGCTGATGGTGCGCCAGTACCGCAATGCGCTGGACCGTGAGACCTTGGAGATTCCCGCCGGGGGGTTAAACGGTGCGGAACCTACCATGGATGCTGCGGCAAGGGAACTGGAGGAAGAAACGGGATACCGTTCCGGAGACCTGGAGCTTCTGATTACACTGCGGACCACGGTGGCATTCTGTAACGAGAAAATAGATATTTACGTGGCAAGGAATCTTAAGAAGGGGGAGCAGCATTTGGACGAAGATGAATTCATTCATGTGGAGGCTTATACCGTGGAGGAATTGTGCGCCATGATTTTGGAAGGGAAAATTGAAGATTCCAAAACCATTGCGGCAGTTATGTCCTACCGGGCAAAATACTGCGGATAAGAACAGGACTTTATGACTATCCGAACGTAATATCCGCAAACAGGCATGTATCCGCCCGGACACGCATATATTGTAGTAAATATGGTGCGCTGGGAATGGTAATATGTATCAGGGATATGGAATGGGCAGCCGGCGTATGCGCTGGCTGTATTTATTTTTGGGAGGATTCCTCGCCGGGGTTTTGGCGTCGAATATCTGGAAAACCGATTTCTTACAAGGCATGGAGCTTTTAAGCGCGGCTTCTTTGAGCCGCCTGCGGTTTTTGGAAGTGGACGGCAGTGCGTTTTTCCGTTATGTACTGAAAGAAAGGCTTGGGACGGCGGTGCTTTTGTGCCTGCTGGCAACAACCTATGTGGGGACGGCAGCGGTATCGGCGTATGCCTTTTGGATGGGCGGCATGGCGGGAATATTCCTGTCGGTGGCGTCCATCCGTTACGGAATACGCGGAATCGCTCTTGTGCTGGTGAGTGTCCTGCCCCAATACCTGCTGCTCGTTCCGGCATGTATTCTGCTGATGGACTGGTGCTGTGGGCTGAACATGGCGCTGTACCACCCGGAACGGCTTGCGGAAACAGGATACGGCCGGGGAAAACCGTATTTGGTAAAAATCATCCCGAAGCTGCTTACCGCAGCCGGCATCCTCATAGCGGGAAGCGCCCTGGAGAGCTATGTGAATCCCATGCTTTTATCCGTTTTCCTGAAAATATTCTGAATACCGGCTATGCGGCAGGGAAGGGCGGGAACGGTTCCGTATGCTGTCCCGGAGGAAACCGGGAAATACCTAAATGTATTCCGCGATATCGTAAATCAGACGTTCGGAATCTTCCCATCCGAGGCAGGGATCCGTAATGGATTTCCCGTAAACACCTTCGCCGATTTTCTGGCTGCCTTCTTCGATATAACTTTCCACCATGACTCCCTTTACGAGCTGGTGGATATCCGCATTTAATTTTCTGCTGTGCATGACTTCTTTCACAATCCGTATCTGCTGCTTAAACTGTTTGTTGGAATTGTTGTGGTTTGCGTCAATGACGCAGGCGGGGTTTTTCAAGTCCCTTTCGTTATAGAGAGTTAGTAGGTTGTTCAAATCTTCGTAATGGTAATTCGGAAGGCTTCTCCCATATTTGTTTACGGAACCGCGCAGGACCGTATGCGTCAGGTCATTTCCCGTGGTCTGTACTTCCCATCCCCGGTAGATGAAGGAATGGGAATGCTGGGCGGCGAAAACGGAATTTAACATAATGGAAAAATCACCGCTGGTGGGATTTTTCATGCCTGCGGGGACATCAAAGCCGCTGACCGTCAGGCGGTGCTGCTGGTCTTCCACGGAGCGAGCCCCGATGGCGACGTAGGAGAGGATATCGGATACATAGCGCCAGTTTTCGGGATAAAGCATTTCGTCTGCCGCCGTAAGCCCCGATTCCGCAATGGCGCGGATTTGCATTTTACGCATGGCAATCAGTCCGGCGAGGAAATCCGGCTTTTTTTCCGGGTCCGGCTGGTGGACGATGCCCTTATATCCTTCCCCCGTGGTCCGTGGTTTGTTTGTGTAAATCCTGGGAATCAGGATCAGTTTGTCTTTTACCTTTTCGTTTACTTTTGCCAGTCGGTTCACATAGTCGCAGACCGCTTCTTCGTTGTCTGCGGAACAGGGGCCGATGATAACCAGGAAACGGTTGTCTTTCCCGGTAAGTACCTTCCGTATTTCCGTATCCCGGCGCTGTTTTAATTCCACCAGTTTTTCCGGCACCGGGAACTGCCTGCGTATTTCGTCCGGCGTGGGCAGCTTCTGTATAAATTCAAATGACATTTCTTCATACCTCCTGTGGTGTCTCATTGCGGAATGTTTTTGGCAGGCGGGACCGTAAGGAAATATGGAAACAGGTTTGCCTGCCTGTCCGCAAAACATAGTTATTATAATATATTGGTGGGGGTTGTGCAAGCGGCAAATACGCTTTGGCACACGCTAACGCAGGTATTTACGTACCGCAAACACGCACAGTCCCGTCTGCAGCAACTGGCTTGCCAGCAGCCCGTACAGATACCCCTGGATGCCCAGCACCGGAATCAGCCAGAATACGAAAGCCAGCCGCAGACCCAGGCTTACCATACTGAAAAGGAAGGTGGAACCCGTACGCCCCAGCCCGTTTAAGATGCTGTTTAACGTACTTGCAATATACATAAAGGGGCAGATAAAGCTCAGGGTAATGATGAAACTTCCCGCCAGGGCGCTGTTGTACAAAAAGGTGCCCGCAAACCGTCCGAATAAAAGGAAAACGCCGGTACAGAGGAAGCCAAGGAGGAAACAGTATTTGATGGACGTGCGTACCGCCCTGCGCACGGCGCCGTGGTTGCCGCTGCCGTCGGCTTCCGATACGATGGGCAGGAGCAGGACGGAAACCGAGTTCGTGATGGCGGAGGGAAAGAAGATTAGCGGCAGCGCCATTCCGGTTAATACCCCGTATACACTGAGCGCCTTGGCGTTGTTGTAGCCGTAGCGTTGCAGGCACTGGGGGATGTAAATGGCCTCCACGCTTTGCAGGAAATTGATCAGTGTACGGTTAAGGGAAAGCGGAACCGCAAGGGAGAGCAGCCGTCTGGCTTCCCTGCCGTATGTGACGGCGGGTTCCTTTATTTTCCGGAACAGGCTGTGCGACAGGGTCAGCGAATAAAAGCGGAAATAGATGGCGGCAAGGCATACCAGCATGGAAGCGGCTTCCCCGATGATTAGCCCGACAACGGCAAAGCTGATGGTGGGGGTATAGCCTTTTGCCGTGTAATGGGCATAAATCAGATAAACGCTCCCTACACGGACCAACTGTTCCACCAACTGTGCCGCGGACGGCACGGAGGTCTTACGGATGCCGTAAAAATATCCGTTGATGCAGGAATGTACGGTGGTCATGGGGATGGAAAGCGCGATGATGCGCAGCAGCGGCGCGGTTCTTGGCTCAAACAGGAGATTTGCCGCAATCGTATCGGAAAACAGGTAAATATAGGCGGTACATCCGGCGGAGAGCAGCATGGAAATGCCAAATCCGGTAAAGAGGGTGCGGAAGGAAGCGCGGTAATTGCGGGTGGAAGTCTCGCCTGCCACGAACTTGGAAATGGCGGTCTGCATACCGGATACGGTGACGGAAAAGGTCAGCGCCAGCACCGGCGCGGTGAGCTGGTACAGCCCCATGCCTTCCGCCCCGAACACACGGGAGAGAAAAATACGGTAAAAAAAGCCGATAAAACGGCTGGCGAAACCGGTAACGGTGAGAATGATGGTGCCTGTAATGAGAGGATTGGTTTTCTTCATGCAATACCTGTCTTGCGGATTTGTTTATAAATATATGCATTCCCTTTTATTGACAGAACAGCGGACCCGTGGTATAGTGAAATCATCCAATTCGTAGTGGTTTACTAGGAATTAAAAAGTCATTTGTAAAGATTAATTCTTGAACGGCTCCAAATGACAGTAAAAGAATACATATTGCAGAAAAGGACGGAAAAAACCATGGGACATATTATTTACCTGGATCATGCGGCGACCACGAGGACGGCGCCGGAAGTGGCGGAAGCGATGCTTCCGTATTTTACGGAATATTACGGGAATCCCAGCAGCATTTATTCCATGGGCGGCGCGGCAAAGCGGGCAGTCATGGAAGCGAGGGAGGAAATTGCCGCCACGCTGGGGGCAAAGACCAATGAGATTTATTTTACGGGCGGCGGTTCGGAAGCGGATAACTGGGCGCTCGTTGCCACGGCGGAAGCATATGCCGGGAAAGGAAAGCATATCATTACTTCCAAAATCGAGCATCATGCCATACTGCATACCTGTGCTTATCTGGAAAAAAGGGGATATGAAGTTACTTATCTGGACGTGGGGGAAAACGGAATCGTGGACCCGGAGGATGTAAGGCGTGCCATCCGCCCCGATACCATCCTGGTATCGGTGATGTTTGCCAACAATGAGATTGGCACCGTGCAGCCGGTGCGGGAAATCGGCGCCGTGGCAAGGGAACACGGGATTCTGTTCCATACCGACGCAGTGCAGGCTTACGCCCACATACCGGTAAACGTGGACGACATGAACATCGATATGTTAAGTGCCAGCGGACATAAATGCAACGGGCCGAAGGGAATCGGGTTTTTGTACATCCGTACCGGAATCAAAACCCGTTCGTTCCTTCACGGGGGACAGCAGGAGCGGGGAAGGCGTGCCGGGACGGAGAACGTGCCGGGGATTGTCGGGCTGGGGAAGGCGGTACGGCTTGCGTTTGCCAACATGGAGGAACATGCAAAAAAGGAGCGGAAGCTGCGGGATTACCTGATTCAAAGGATTGGGGAGGAAATCCCCTATTGCAGGCTGAACGGGGACCGGGAAAGACGGCTTGGCAACAATGTGAATTTCAGTTTCCGGTTTGTCGAAGGCGAATCCCTGCTTATCATGCTGGACATGAAAGGCATCTGTGCTTCCAGCGGTTCGGCATGTACGTCCGGCTCCTTGGACCCTTCCCATGTGCTGCTTGCCATTGGGCTGCCCCATGAGACGGCGCACGGTTCGCTGCGTCTGACGGTAGGTCCTGAGAATACCATGGAGGAAATGGATCAGGTGGTGGAAGCCTTAAAGGAGATTGTGGGGAAACTGCGGGCAATGTCTCCCTTATATGAAGATTTTATGAAAAAGCAGAAATGAGGTGTGAATGTGTACAGTGAAAAAGTAATGGACCACTTCCAGAATCCAAGGAATGTGGGGGAAATCGAAAATGCCAGCGGGGTAGGCACCGTGGGCAATGCAAAATGCGGGGATATCATGAGGATTTACCTGGATATCGGTGAAGACGGTATCATAAGGGATTGTAAGTTCAAGACTTTCGGCTGCGGGGCGGCAGTGGCCACCAGCAGTATGGCGACGGAGCTTGTCAAGGGTAAGAGCATCGGTGAAGCGATGAAAGTCACGAACAAGGCGGTGATGGATGCCCTTGACGGGCTGCCTCCGGTGAAGGTGCACTGTTCTCTGTTGGCGGAGGAGGCAATTCATGCTGCGCTTTGGGATTATGCAGAGAAACACGGTATCGAAATCGAGGGATTGGAGAAGCCAAAGGCAGATATCCATGAGGATGGGGAAGAAGGGGAAGTATACTGAGGATGAGGGTAACACATACGTTTGAACCGGTTTATGACGGCAATTCGGAAATATTGGTGTTGGGCACTTTCCCTTCGGTAAAATCAAGGGAAAGCGCTTTTTACTATGGGCATCCCCAAAACCGTTTTTGGAAAGTGCTGGCGGGTCTGACCGGGGAAGAAGTGCCGGGAAGCATTGCGGAGAAAAAGGCGCTTTTGTTAAAGCACCGCATCGCCATATGGGACGTAATCCGTTCCTGCGATATCGAGGGTTCCAGCGACAGTTCCATCCGCAGCGTGGAAGCCAACGATATTGCGGGACTTCTGCGTGCCAGCCGCATCAGGGAAATTTACGGTAACGGGGATAAGGCATGTCAGCTTTACAACCGGTTCTGCAGGGAGCAGACGGGGAAGGAAATCCACAGGCTGCCATCCACAAGCCCGGCAAACGCGGCATTTTCCCTGGGGCGGCTGCTGGAATGCTGGAGCGTCATTCTGGATGCAGGCGGATGCGGTTAAAACGGACGGAATAACGGCACGGAATAAAGGCGCAGAATGGTGCAAAGAACATCGGGACGGGAAGGAAGGGCGTAGATGATGAAAGGGAAAGTGGTAGTGGGGATGTCGGGCGGCGTGGATTCTTCCGTAGCGGCATATCTATTGAAGGAACAGGGCTATGAGGTCATTGGCGTGACTATGCAGACCTGGCAGGAGGAAGGCGGGACGACAGTGGAAGAAAACGGCGTTTGCTGCGGCCTTTCTGCCATAGAGGATGCAAGACGGGTGGCACAGTTTTTGGACATCCCTTATTATGTCATGAATTTCCGAAAGGAATTTAAGGAAAAGGTGATGGATTATTTCGTGGAGGAGTATCTCCATGGCAGGACGCCGAATCCCTGTATCGCCTGCAACCGGTATGTGAAATGGGAATCCCTTCTGCAAAGGAGCCTTGCCATTGGGGCGGACTGCATTGCCACCGGGCATTATGCGAAAGTGGGAAGGCTTGCCAACGGCAGGTATGCCGTTTGTAATTCGGTGACGGCGGCAAAGGACCAGACTTATGCGCTGTACAACCTGACCCAGTACCAGCTTGCCCATACGTTAATGCCGGTAGGGGAATACGGGAAAGAGGAAATACGAGAAATAGCAAAAAAACAGGGACTGCCCGTGGCGGACAAGCCGGACAGCCAGGAAATCTGTTTTATTCCCGATCATGATTACGCGGGATTCATCGGCAGACAGGCAGGAAACCGGGTACCGCAGGCCGGATATTTCGTGACGGCACAGGGGGAAGTCCTCGGCGTCCATAAAGGGATAATCCATTATACGGTGGGACAGCGCAAAGGGTTAGGGCTTTCCATGGGCCATCCGGTGTTTGTGACACAGATACGGCCGGAGACAAACGAAGTGGTGCTCGGGGAAGCGGAGGATGTATTTTCCCGGGAATTGACCTGTACGGGGATTAATTACATGGGAATGGAAGACTTAAGGGAGCCGCGGCAGGCGGTTGTAAAAATACGCTATGCCCATAAAGGGGCGCCCTGCATCATGGAGAAAACGGGGGAAGACCGGATTACGTGCAGATTTGGGGAACCCGTGCGTGCGGTGACACCAGGGCAGGCGGCGGTTTTCTACGGGGACGGATACGTGCTGGGCGGCGGTACGATTGTATAGGGACGGCGCTTACCGGCAGGAAAAGGAGGCTGTTATGGCGGTTTTGTCAGATGATCATTTACATTCTTCCTATTCGGGCGATTCCGATACGCCGATGGAGAAGATGGTACGCAGGGGAATGGAACTGGGACTTACGACCATGTGTTTTACCGAACATATGGACATGGATTACGTTTATGCAAAGCCGGAAGAAGAAGGGCTCTTTGAGCTGGATACGGATGCCTATCTTGCCGGGTTCCAAAGGCAGCGGGAAAAATACGGGGACCGGATTAAACTGCGCTTTGGCGTGGAACTTGGCATCCAGCCGCATCTTGCAGGGGAACTGTCCGCGTATGTCCGGCAATACGATTTTGATTTTGTCATCGCATCTTCCCACCTCTGCAACCGGAAAGACCCTTATTATCCGTATTTTTTTGAAGGACGCAGCGAGGAGGAGGCTTACGGGGAATATTTCGCCTCTGTTTTGGATAATTTAAGAAAGTTCCTTGATTTTGACGTATACGGGCATCTGGATTATGTGGTGCGGTATGGTCCGGGAAAGGATACGGCTTACGGCTATGGCGCTTACCGCGATGTGCTGGATGCCATCCTGCGCCTGCTTGTGGAAAACGGAAAGGGGCTGGAAATCAATACCGGGGGTATCGGTTACGGGTTGAGGGAATTGAATCCCTGCACGGACATCATCCGGCGCTACCGCGAACTTGGCGGCGAAATCGTCACGGCAGGTTCCGATGCCCATGCGCCGGGACGGATTGCGGAAGGTTTTGACCGTGCGGCGGAGATTTTAAAGTCCTGTGGATTTAAGTATTATACGGTATTTTCCAAACGTATTCCCGAACATATCAGGTTGTAGGGAGCAGCGCACGGACAGCGGCGGATGTCCGCCCTGCCCGCAGATTTAAAAAAACTGTAAAATTTAGGTCAAAATGTAAATATTTTTTATTTAAGTCTTGAATTTTTGGGACAAATTAGGTAAAATAAACATGTTGATAAAATTTTGACAATCATATTCCAGTGATTGCAAAATAGTATAAATAAAATCATTTTTAGGAGGAGACTAAAATGGCAGTAAGAGTAGCAATTAATGGTTTTGGCCGTATCGGCCGTCTTGCTTTCAGGCAGATGTTTGGAGCGGAAGGATACGAGGTAGTGGCAATCAACGACTTAACAAGCCCCAAGATGTTGGCTCACTTGTTAAAGTATGATTCTTCCCAGGGCAAATATGCGAAAGCGGATTCCGTAACCGCTGGTGAGGATTCCATTACTGTTGACGGAAAGACGATTACCATTTACAAAGAAGCGGATGCTAACAAACTTCCTTGGGGAGAATTGAAAGTAGACGTTGTTCTTGAATGTACAGGTTTCTATACGTCCAAAGATAAAGCACAGGCACACATCAATGCCGGCGCACGTAAGGTTGTTATTTCCGCACCTGCTGGAAATGACCTTCCGACCATCGTTTACAATGTAAACCATGAGACATTGAAACCGGAAGATACCATCATTTCCGCTGCATCCTGTACGACAAACTGCCTTGCTCCGATGGCAAAAGCATTGAATGACCTTGCAGGAATCAAATCCGGTATCATGAGCACTATTCACGCTTATACCGGCGACCAGATGATTCTTGACGGTCCCCAGAGGAAAGGCGATTTAAGAAGGAGCCGTGCAGGCGCTGTAAACATCGTTCCCAACTCCACGGGTGCTGCAAAGGCAATTGGTCTTGTTATTCCTGAATTGAACGGCAAACTGATTGGTTCCGCACAGCGTGTACCTACCCCGACCGGTTCCACCACCATTTTGGTTGCAACGGTTGAGAAGTCCGTGACAAAGGAAGAAATCAATGCAGCAATGAAAGCGGCAGCTACGGAATCCTTCGGATACAACGAAGACGAAATCGTTTCTTCCGATATCGTGGGAAGCACCTTCGGCTCCATCTTTGATGCAACACAGACCATGGTTGGTGCTGACAATCTTGTTCAGGTGGTTTCCTGGTATGACAACGAGAATTCCTACACAAGCCAGATGGTAAGGACGATTAAGTACTTCTCCGAATTGGCATAAGCTGCGGGAGCGACATGGTTTTTATCTTTTATAGTTAGGAAAGACCTATCAGGGTCCGGTCTTATGGACCGGACCTTTTATTTGCACACGGGCACCCAAAGGAAAGATGTCAGCAGAGCTGACGGGTGCCCGGCGCGGAGTAGGGGAAGATTTCCCCTACTCGATTGTACACGGGCACCCAAAGGAAGGATGTCAGCAGAGCTGACGGGTGCATGGGGTGCGGCGGGTAAGGGGATTTTTCCACCCGGTTTATTATAGTTATTATGGAGGCGTAGTTATGGGATTAAACAAAAAATCAGTAGATGATATTAACGTAAACGGAAAGCGTGTTTTGGTAAGGTGTGATTTCAACGTACCGTTGAAGAACGGTGAGATTACGGATGAAACCCGTATTGTGGCAGCGCTTCCCACCATCCAGAAACTGTTAAAGGACGGCGGCAAGGTGATTCTCTGCTCCCACCTTGGAAAAGTAAAGAACGGCCCCAACGAAGGCGAATCTTTGGCGCCGGTTGCCAAGAGACTGTCCGAGAAACTGGGCAAAGAGGTGAATTTCGTTGCGGACTATAACGTAACGGGTGAAGCTGCCACAAAAGCAGTGGAAGCGATGAAAGAGGGCGATGTAGTCCTGCTTCAGAATACGCGTTTCCGTGGCAAGGAAGAAACGAAGAACGGTGAAGAATTCAGCAAAGAGCTGGCAGACCTTGCCGATGTATATGTTTGTGACGCTTTCGGGTCTTCCCACAGGGCACATGCATCCGTTGCCGGCGTAACCGACGTGGTACGCGCAAAGGGCGGCGAATGTGCGGTTGGTTATCTGATGCAGAAAGAAATTGATTTCCTCGGCAATGCCGTGGAGAATCCGGTAAGACCTTTCGTTGCCATTCTCGGCGGTGCAAAAGTTGCGGATAAGCTGAACGTAATCAACAACCTGCTGGAGAAATGCGATACCCTCATTATCGGCGGCGGTATGGCTTTCACTTTCTTAAAGGCAAAAGGATACGAAATCGGTAATTCCCTTGTGGATGAAGAAAAACTGGATTACTGCAAGGAAATGATGGAAAAGGCGGAGAAACTGGGCAAGAAATTGCTGCTTCCGGTAGATACCACCATTGCGGCAGGTTTCCCGGATCCCATTGACGCGCAGATTGAAGTATCCGTAGTGGATGCGGATAAGATTCCTGCGGACATGGAAGGCTTGGATATCGGCGACAAGACGGCACAGTTGTATGCGGATGCGGTAAAATCCGCGAAGACCGTTGTATGGAACGGACCCATGGGTGTATTTGAGAATCCGGTTTTGGCAAAAGGCACGATTGCGGTAGCAAAGGCTTTGGCGGAAACGGATGCGACCACCATCATCGGCGGCGGCGACAGTGCGGCAGCCGTAAACCAGCTTGGCTTTGCGGATAAGATGAGCCACATTTCCACGGGCGGCGGTGCTTCCCTTGAATTCCTTGAGGGTAAGGAGTTACCGGGCGTGGTAGCGGCTGACGATAAATAAGCAGACGGCAGAACGGAATAATCATAGCGTAAAAAGGAGAAACCAAAATGGCTAGAAAGAAAATCATTGCCGGTAACTGGAAGATGAATATGACTCCCAGCGAAGCGGTGGAATTGGTAAATACTTTAAAACCCCTGGTGGCAACGGAAGAAGCGGACGTTGTGTTCTGCGTACCCGCCATCGATATTATCCCGGTTATGGAAGCTGCAAAAGGCTCCAATATCCAGGTAGGGGCGGAAAATATGTATTTTGAGGAAAAAGGCGCTTTCACGGGCGAGATTTCCCCGAACATGCTGACGGATGTCGGCGTGAAATACGTAATTATCGGACATTCCGAAAGAAGGGAATATTTTGCGGAGACGGATGAAACGGTAAACAAGAAAGTATTAAAGGCATTTGAGCACAACCTTACCCCCATTATCTGCTGCGGCGAATCCCTGACACAGAGGGAACAGGGTATCACCATCGACTGGATTCGCCAGCAGATTAAGATTGCTTTCTTAAACGTAACGGCAGCACAGGCAGCGACGGCGGTTATCGCTTATGAGCCTATTTGGGCAATCGGAACGGGCAAGACGGCTACCACGGAGCAGGCACAGGAAGTGTGCAAGGCAATCCGTGCATGCATTGCGGAAATTTATGATGATGCCACGGCAGAGGCAATCCGCATCCAGTATGGCGGGTCCGTAAATGCGGCAACGGCACCGGAACTGTTTGGCCAGCCGGATATCGACGGCGGTTTAGTAGGCGGTGCGGCTTTGAAGCCGGATTTCGGCAAGATTGTAAACTATAAATAAGTGTAAACATGCACAATAAAAAGCACTAGATATAGGAAATAAAACCCCTATATCTAGTGTTTTTTTGTTGCTCTTTACCAGTTCCTTTATGTTTGGCAATGGGTTATAATGTGTATGTTATCACAAATAGTGATAATAAGACAGGGTGATAATTGTGATAACTAAAAATTGTGATAACTATAAAGGAGTGATAAAATGACAACAGTAAAAAGGAAAAATGGAGAAGGAACAGTAAGAAAGATTGATGCAGGAATATATGAAGCTGTTTGTCAAAGTTCTATTCCAAATCCTAAAACTTTAAAGTATAAGAGGTTCAAAAGAAGGGGAGCAACTGCAGAAGGTGCTTTGTCGGCGGCTAAGATGGCTATGAAAGCATGGGAGAAGGAGATTATTGGTGGTAATGATGTAAAGATTGATAAGAAGAAAACATTTATTCAATATATCTATGATTATTTAGATGAAATAAGAAAGCCTAATATCGGTGCATCTTCTTATCACTCTTACATAAGGGTTACAAGGGATAATTTAGAAAATGAACCTATTGCAAATTATCAGTTATCAATGTTGAATAAAGAAGTTTTTATTGATTATTATAATGCAATGTTAGAGAAGAAAAGTTTTAAGACAATGAGTATGCCTTTCCAATTTTGTAAAGGTTGTTGTCAGTGGTTAGTAGATAGAAGTTTGTTAGAAGAAAACTATGCTTTACAGGCTTATCCATATATTAAAAAAGAAATCAGGGATGAATTTGATTATAAGAAAGCTGATGAATTATCAAATGTAAAAGAGGTTTTTACAACAGAAGATATTGAAAAAGTTTATGAAGCATGGCAGAAGCGGTTGTATGGAGAGTATACACCAGTATTTCTTCTTCTGCTTGATACAGGACTTAGGGCGCAGGAATTTGCTTCTTTGAGGTTGCAATGTATAGATTTAGATAAGAGAGAAATATATGTTCGTGAAGCAACAGGAGTAAGGTTTAAGGATAATGATAGAAATTCAGATAAAATAGAATTTTATGATAAGACAACAAAAAACAGGTACGAAAGAACAATAAAGATAAGTGATTTAAGTTATGAAATTATTTTATGGATGATTGAGCAGACAAAGGAGAAATGTAGAAAAGGAAACCCAGGAAATTTATTATATCCTACTTTTATATCAGGAAGAAAAAGAAGTAATTCTACAATGGAAGTAGGCATGAAAGGAATGTTTGATAAATGTGGAATAGATCGTGGTGTACAGCAAAGGAAATTAGCGAGTGGAAAAGTAATTAATAAGGGATTATGTTTGCATAGTATCAGACATACTTACGAAACATTAGTTAGACAGAACAGTGAAAATAATCTTGTTGCTATTGCATTAAGCACAGGGCATAAAACAGATATGCGAATGGAAGATCATTATACACATCAACATAAAGAAGCAATACAAGGCATTATAACCCCTTCTGAGCAGTTATTGAGGAATTCTAGGGTTGAGCAGGAAAAGCCCCTAAATGAGGCTAATACAGAGCCACAGAGCGATATTACAGAAGAACAGATGTATCAAATGTATTTAAAGTTAAAAGAGAAATTTGAGTAAGAAAGAGAGGGGAGAAATCCTCTCTTTTTTTGAGTTTATTACTTTATTTGTTATAAATATTTTCCTAACATATATAATTTAATATGTCTTATATGACAGTGGAGGGAAATAAAATGAAAATAAATTCAAACAGTGTTTATATTAGCTTTATTGAAGCTAGTTATCAAATAGAACCAGAGATATTTATGGCACAAGAAAATAGAGGACAGAAAACAAAACTAACAAATAATAGAAAAGTTTTTGTTGAGTACGAATATAAAAGGGATTGTAGAAAATGCAAATTATTAAGATTATTCTTATTCTACTGTTCAATAAAATGTAAGAAAATAAAAGTAAAAGTTACTATTGAAAATAAAATTAGGATTATTGGAAAAGCAAAAGTAGAAGTAATAGAAGAAACTCATAATATGATGAGAATTAGATTAACTTTTTCTGATAAATACAAAATAAAACAATAAAGCAGGAGGAAAAATTGAAAATGAAAAAATATAAATTAAAAAGTACAACAGAACAAATAATTGATGATGTTTTAAAATTTTGTAATTATTATGGTGTTATAGTTAGTACAGATAATATTTCTATTACAGATGATGATACATTAATTTTGAGTGATATTAGTGAAACCAGTTTTAATATAATAACATTTAATTTAGATACATTTATAAAAGTTGCATTCTATAATAAATCTTGTTATGTAAAACAATTTGATATTAATATTAAAAAAATATTTGATGAAAATTGTTTTTATGAAAATGGTGTTACAAATTATAAAGATACTTATGAATTAAAAATGAAATTTGATTTAATTCCATATATGATGGGTCTTAAAATATTTGGTAGTCCATTTGGAGGAAATTTAAAGTGAAGCAATTTTATAAATTTAAAAAAGTAAAACAAAATAATGAAGATATTTTAAATGAATTGAAAAAAATAGAATATGCAGATGTGAAAGATATAGATGGTGCAATTGAATTTATTTTTGATAATGATTGTAAATATATAATTATAACAGGTTATTATGATGAAGAATTTAGTATTAAAGATGCATTTGATTATTATGGAATTAATAAACAATATTATAGTGCAACAACATCTTTTTTTGAAGATGATGAAGATGAGGTAGGTCTTACTGAAACAGTTATTAAATTAAGAGAAATAAGAAAAGTATTAGATAAAGATCAAATTAAAAATATTGTTAATTATTTATCGTTTGGTAATTTAAAACATTTAGAATTTAAGTTGTAAATAGAAGAAGCCATGTTTCAGGCTTCTTTTTTACTTCACAATTATTTCACAAATTATTATGCAATCAGAAGTTATATAAAAAATATTTCTGCTTATAGTTATATTACAATTGGAAATACCAATTAGAGAAAAGGAGAAAAGATGAATAAGAAAGAAAAAACAAAAATAATATTACTATTTATTATAACAATTGTAGTTTTTATTGCAGTAACAGGATTTAGTTGGATTACTACTTGTGGAATTATAAAACTGATAACTATGTGCTTTGGTTGGAATTTTAAGTGGAGAATTGCAACAGGAATTTGGTTAGTAATTTACTTTATTATACAACCAATTTTTTCAAGTCTTATTGGTAGAAATAACAATAAAGAAATTGATGAATTGGAAGAAATAAAAAATATTTTGAGATTTAAATAAAGAGAAAGGAGAAAGAAAAACAATGAGATTTATTATAACATTAAAAGATATTATTTCTATTATAGCATTAATTTTTTCTATTTATTTAATGATATATATTTATTGGAAAGATATAAAAGAATATATAAAAGAAAAAATAAAAAAGAATAAGTATGAAAGGAGAAATAAAAAGTGAATGAAGAATTAGTCTTAGAAGAATTAGCTGAAGTTAAATATTGTAGTGCCGAAGAACCTGTAATTTTTTATACTGTTAATTATCTTCCTGATAATGCAGATAAACTATATTATAGATCAATGAAGAAGCACCCTGAAAGGGCAGAACAGATAACAATAGATTACTGCAATATGATGTTAAGAAATGATAAGTTCACTCCTGTAGATGTGGAAAGCACATTCAAAGAAGCAGGAGTTACAAAGAAGTATTTCATAGATGAAAATGGATTACATATAATGTAGGAATAGATATTCTCTACTTCCTTTTATTGTAAAAAATATTTTCAAAAAAGTACTTGCACTTTTTCAAGATGCGCGCTATATTAAGAGAACAGCAGCACATAAAAATATTTTTGGAAAGGAAGTTGTCGGATATGGACGAAGAAGAAATTTGGGTATACCTTAATGGTAATGATGATGAAGATTAAAAGATTGGAGGATTGAATTATGATGTACTTATATGATGATGCAGGAGTTATCGTTGAAATGGAATTGACAGAAAGCGACTTCTACAACGAAGGTTTTGACGAATAAAAATTTTTATGTATCTTGACAATTGAATATATGTAGTCTATATTTAAAATATCTTAGAAAAGGAGATATTAAATATGGCGAGAAAGAAAACAAATCCAGATGTTACTCCTGAAAAAAAAGAAGAAGTAAAGTTACCACTTTTGGAATACAAAGTATTGAATTCTAATTCCAAAAATACTGCAATTCATACATTAATGGTACAAGTTAAGAATAAGAAATTAAATCTTTTTCATGCTGTTCAAAGAAGATCGGAACAATGGGACCTTCAAAAGAAATCAAAATTTCTGAATAGCTTAATTACAGGAATTATTTCTCCTGAAATTGTAATATGTGAAATGAATGGAGAAAAGTTCGTTTGTGATGGAAAGCAGAGATTGAGTTGTTTAGATGAATTCATCAATAAAAAAGATACTAAACTCACAGTATTTGGAAGAAAATTTGATGAACTTGACGAGAATACAAAAGAAGCATTGACAGGCAGTAATATTAATGTGGTAACATACAGTGATTGTACAGATGAAGATGTATTCTCTATCTTTGAGAGGATGAATAATGGTGTTTCTTTGAGTGGACCACAGAAAAGTAAATCTTATGCAAGCATCGCAATTTTGGAGAAGATTAATAAGATTTTAGATGCTCCATTCTTTACAGAGAAAAGCAACATTACCAAAGGTCAAAAACTTAAAGATGAAGATTTCAATGTAGTAATTCAATCATGCATTCTTGTTTCGTGTTGGGATTTTAAAAACTTTTCTTCAAAAGAAGTAGATAGATTTTTACAGGAAAATGATGAACAGACAATTATGAATACATTGGAAGTTATCAAAAACAATGTTGATCTATTGGATAGCATCATAACTGAAAAACATAAGAACCTGAAAAAGATTCATCTTCCTATGATAATCAGTACTGTAAATGATAGTCCTGAATACAAAGACAAGTTATTAAACTTCTTGAATGATTATGATAATCAGACAGAGTACAGGCAGTATTGCCAGGGCAGCACAAGTCAGAAAGAAAATGTGATTGGAAGACTGATTTTTTGGAAATCTAACTGATTTACAAATTATTGATAACATGATATACTCTTCACTGAAACAGGTGGAGAGTATATTTTTGTTTAAAGGAGATAGATCATGTCAGATAATAAAGGAAAAAGTTGGGATGAAGTAGTTGAAGAAATAGCAAATGGAGTATATTTAGAAATGCAAAGTGGTCCTATTAAGCGAAAATCTAAAAAGGAAATACAGTATAAAGCAGAAGAGTATAGAAATAAAAGCAATAATAATGGTATCAGATATATTAATGATGATAAGTTAGTAAGAAAACCACAAAAGGTTATGGCCAAAATTACAAAAGAAGAATTATGGAATTTGATGATAGAAAATGCAGGTAATGAAAATGATAAAAAAACAGTGTTACAACTTGCTATTGATAAATGCAAAATTGATTTAGAAACAATATATGTTGAAGATAAAGATTTGACTTATGATGAAGATATTAGACCTATAGATATTGTTGGAACTCCTTTATTTGGTTTACAAGAAATAGATGGATATACATTTTTTGGTTTAGAGATAGGAGTTTTAAGTTCCGCTTTTTGTATCATATATTATGATGGTGAAAAACTTAGAGGTTATTATCCTTCCTGTGGTAACTTGATAAATTTAGATTTTAATTGTATATTGGGTTTAGAAGAAGAATATGAAAGTAAGCACTTTGAGGAATATGAAGAAGATGAATATTATGATTTAGATTTATCTGACATATATTTATCAAAATATAATTTGATTAGCGATAATTATGGTTATAATTGGGAACTTATCGAAAAAGATATAAAAGCTATGTTTGAATTAAGATAGAGGGGCTAACTACCCCTCTTTTTCCTGCTTAATTCCTGCAATAGCTTCTTTAAAATCAACTTTGTTTTCATGCTCTCTGTAATAGTCAAAATCATCTGAAAAGTGCATCAGCATTATTTTACAGGTTGCAAATATAAGAGTATTTTGGTTTACATTTCTATAATGTGACAATATAACTCTATGAATTTCATTAGAATCAGAAAATCTAAAACATTCAAGAGTTTCATCTTTTAAATCTCTTTTCAAAATTTGAATTAATTCATCATCCCAAATTTCATCATCTGTTTCCATCCATTTTTTGTATTTATATTTTTCAATTAAATTCATATACATACCCTCTTTCAGGTACTATTGTAACATATGTTACGAAATAATAGAAGCCCCTAATTTGAGTTTTAAACTACTTTTTGAAGTTAATCAATAAAATATCTATTAATGATAGTAAAAGCCCTGTATGGGGCTTATACGAAGTCATAGGGCATAAATAAAGGACCTCCCTAGTCAGAAAATCCTTATTCATATACTGCAACATCTGTCTTGATGTATTGCACATTCTTATTCCAGATGGAGAAAGTCATTCTCAATATCAGGTTATGTAAAACCTGAAAAACTCCTTATCATTTCCATTTCAATATTAGCAAAAGCTACCCTAGTTTTCTATACATATATATAGTACAAAATAATTAAATATTTATTATAGTTTACAAAAATATTTGTACTATATTAGTGTAAATATAAAAAGGTTAGTTTTTAAAACTATTATTGAAAGGAT
>ERZ779637.228-NODE-228-length-41943-cov-6.932582_pt1 | contig 41943 bp, 27 predicted proteins | sample MGYA00514196_ERZ779637 | MGnify/ENA primary metagenome ERZ779637 (study PRJEB29562, sample SAMEA4376700) | mouse gut metagenome | isolation source: Cecum | study: EMG produced TPA metagenomics assembly of the A DSS colitis mouse model was used to assess the...
CCAAGCCCCAGACCGTGGTATTGTCAGGCCCGGCAGGAAGTCAGATTTCTTATACAACGAATCGGGCGTCCGTTATGTCAGCACGTGTGTCGGAAGCACACTCTATTCCTGTCAGCAGCAGCACAACCTTGTATGTAACAGCACAAAATGGCGGCAGGCAGAATGTATATGAGCTTCCGTATACTATTCCAATGCGGGAGGTTGCGTATCATCAGAGTATTATTGACGGAGACGCTTCCAAGTGGAAGGAAGACAGTATTCTTGCTGTGGGAAGTGGAAGAACCCATAACTTATGTGCAAGAACGGACAGTTATTGTCTGTATGTTATGGTAGAAGGTTCCGAGCTGAATACGGCAAGTCAGTTATGCCTGTATTTGGATATGGCAGGAAATTCCTTATCCGGTTTCCGCGAAATGGGATGGGTGAATTCCGGAATCGATTATATGGTGAAGAATGAAGAAATTTTCCGGTATACCGGAAATGGTACGGATTACAGTTGGGAGAAAATCGGAACGGTATCTTTTGCCAGAACTCCATCCTGTGCAGAATGGGCAGTCTCTTTTTCCTTAATAAACCGTACGCTTGCGCAGCCGCTGTATATCGGTTTTGGAAGGAATGACGGGGAATATGCTCCGATGCTGCAGAACCATCTGACAGAAGTAAACTGTCTGGAGGTGGGGACGCCTTCCGGTTCGACAGGGAGGTATGTTGTAATACCTAAAAAAGCAAAGATAAGAAGTACGCCAGTTGCGGATGAAACAGATGAAAACAAAATATTAACCATAGATTTTGGATGTAGAGTGAATGTAATTTATAAAGCAATAGGCAATGATGAAAGATTATGGGCGGCGGTAGAGTTAGATGACGGTATAAGAGGCTGGATTCTTGATGAACTTATTATTCCGGACAGACCGGTAGTGACGACCTTTGAAAAAGAGGTTGCTGCATATATAAATGAAGATAAATATATATTAACACCATTAGATGTCTGGGGTATGGCCGGGAAAGGCCATTATGACGAGAATCCATTAATGACAGCTGACGGTAAGTATAATATAGCTATTGGTCCCAAAGTAATGAATCCAAAATATCCAGATGATGGACAGGTATTGGAGGATGATTTTTTGGCTTTTACCAGGGACGTTGATGTGGAGATAAGAAATAAAGATACTGGAGAAATAAGAGTCCTGAATTGCTATGTATATGACTGGAAGGCTCATTCATATAATAAATATCCTGTGAAGGGACATTCAGAGGATGAAAACGATGTAGTCACCGTAGAAATTGATAGTGGTTTGATACAAACGGGTATTCGTTATCCTTATGCCACTAGAGGGAATGGGTGGGAGGAGTATACTTTTGGTGGTAATATAATAGAATTTTGTTCAGCTAATACAGGAACACTTGTTTGCAGTGATTATATACTCGAGAAGGTAATTGTATATTTAAAAGACAAAGGAAGTGAATAATATATAATGAAAAAGACAAAACGTCATTACTTATTCGTTTTAGCAATTGGGTTGCTTTTTTTGGCGGGTATATGTAGTATTTGTTTATCAATTGGTATGGAAAAGACAGAGTACAATGCAGATATTGTGAATAACTCAGAGAATTTCTTGATTAAAGGAAGTTTTTTGGGAGTTAGCTTGATGGAGTGTTTTTACACGGAATTATCCGAAACAGCAACGGAATATGTTGCTGTTTCGGATAATGTGCAAAATGAAGAAGGGTATCTGATATACGATTACTGGGGGGAATTTAGAGAAGAAAGAAATCTGCCGTATGCTGATGACGAAACCTTTGAATTTATTAAGGGAGTATATGCAGAAATAGATTTTAGAGGAGAGTTTAAAAGTGTAAATTCGGAAATATATGACGAGTATCGAGAAATATATCAAAGGTTGATTCAATGTGAAGTTCCTTTCCGGGATAAGACAACTGAGAAAGAGGTTTATATGACAGAACTGGATGGGTTTCGAGACAAGTATGATGTAAATGATTATAAATATTATTTTTTTGATGCGGATGAAGATGATTTGCCGGAATTGGGCGTAAGAAGTGATAGTGGAGAAACCTATATTTTTAAGTACAACCCGGATGAAGGTGAATACAGATTATGGTATTCGATGGGAAGTTTCTGGTATTTGCTGTTGGGAAGCAGAAAAGTTGTATGGCCGTGGGATGGTAAGTATTTATCGTTCTATCAGTTGGATCAAGATGGAAATGAGGAATGTGAAACTTTTTTCATGGTAAGAGACTTTAATGAAGAAGAAAGTTTATGTGTAGTTATGATACCCAAATATGCAGAAAAGGAACGTGAAGTTAAAGTGCCGGAGGAAATGAAAGTCCAGGGGATTTATACACGCAGTACAGAAGAGTGGTACTTTCGTGTAACTAAGGAGCAGTATGACGAATTGTGTCAACCCTATTGGGATGCATATGATTCAGCAGAGGAAGAAATAAAAGAGGTAACCTACACCTATGAGGATTTATTTGGTTTTGAATTTCTTCAGTAGTTGGAGTTTTGAGATAGGATTGTATGCTGTAGTGATAGTAGGATGACAATGGTGAAAAAAGTAAAAATAACCATTATAGCTACGATTCTTGTTATTGCGGCAAGGAACTGCATATAGAGTTGGAAGGCCGGATATAAGCACGGGTAGGGAAGCAGATCAGTATCTGAAAAGTGGAATTGGACATAGGGTTATAACGAGGAAACTTGCTGTTTAGGAGCAATTTAAATAATTTGAATGGTTTCAAATAAGGAACCCATTATCATCCCTCATTTCAGTTGCCACTTTTTTCGCGATACGTTTTGCACACGGTTTTGTGAAAATGAAACGAACATCAAAGTAATTCAGGAGATAATGGGTCTTGCAATTTAATATCTTCAAAGGGGTGTCTTACGCTGTTCTTCAAGATAAAAATTGACAACAATTTTGACAACAAATTTTATAAAAACCGTACTGAACAGTACCGTATAATACTTTTTTAAGAAAATTCTTAAAGCTTCTCCGGTTCTGGATATTCCACTCCGAAAGTCTCAACGGTAACCGTCTGCATTACCTCATTTTCCAAGGGTCTGTCGTTATAACCGGTAGGTGTTTGCGCAATACGGTTCACCACATCCATCCCCTCTATCACCTTCCCAAACGCCGCATACTGGCCGTCCAGATGGGGCTTGTCTTGTGCATAATAAAGAACTGAGAACCCGCAGAATCGGGGTTCATGCTTCTTGCCATGGAAAGCACACAGTATGTTACGCTGGAAAATATGCAGGCATTAGGATGGCAGATAACGGATGGGTTTACTTACACTTATGACAGCGCAGTTAACAGTAAAATTTTGATCTGATCCGCGTGACAGCATATTTGGATGAAGAAGAATAAAGGACGATTATGAATAGAAAAAAAATGACAGTAATCATTTTGGCAATATTTTTTTTGACTGTAGCAGGGGTATTGTATAAAGCTGGCAGGCCAGGCATCAGGATAAGCAGGACGGACTTTCCACGATGGAGCAGGACGGAGCTAAGTGAAAGCAGTGAGGCCGGGGCGGATGAAAGAACTGCGGCATCCGAAGAACCGGATGCGAATATCATCCAAAACCAGGCGGAAGAGCCGGAGAACCTGGAAGAAGCTGCGGATTCAGAGCCTTCCTGTCGGGTGTATGCCAATATGGCGGAATTGAGAGATAATAGGAATTTACCGTATGTCGATGAAGAGGTCTTTGGGATTATCAAAGCTGCCTATCTGAAGGTGGATTTTGAAGGTGAATTTGATAAAGGAAATCCCGATATCTATAAGGAGTATAGAGAAATATTTCAAAGACTGGTTCGTAATGAAGCGCCCTATCTGGATAGGAAGACTGGTGAAGAGACTTATCTAAAAGATTGCACGTCGTTTGGATATTCGCCTGAAACAGCGGAACTGGAATCTTTTGAATACATTTTTTTTGACATAGAAGGAGATGGTATGCAGGAATTGTTCATCCGTAACAGTGGGAGAAATGCCGCTTTTAAATACGATCCGGAAGAAGAAAAAATTATTTCGTGGCATATTGGATTGGATGGAAGCGACGGATCCTGGGGCCCCTGGGAAACATTGATTGGCACCGGAAAAGTACAGAATAACATACTTATGAAGGATTTTAACTATTATCAATATGATGAAAGCGAAAAAAAAGTTTGCAGCACCACTATTCTTTTTCAGGCGCTTAATAGTGAGAATATGGTATATCTGGTCAGAATACCTGAATATGCAGATCGCGAAGGGGAAGAAGTGCCGGAAAAAATAAAATCTCAGGGTTCTTTTGAGCAGAATAACGAAAAATGGTATTTTCGTGTAACAAAGGAGCAATATGAAGAATTACTGCAACTTCATTGGGATGCATATGAGGCGGCAGAAGAAAAAATAAAGGAAGTAACCTATACCTACGAAAAGTTTTTGGAGTAGGAACTGCTATGATCCGGGAGATGATTTAACATAAACTAAAAGTTTTCAGATTTGCCTCCTAACTGCATAGATTAATAGAATCAATCAGTCATAATTTCTTTAATTGATGTCTTCTTCATTTTTTGTGCATAGGCAAACATAATTGTTTCATACAAAATCAGAAAGAAAATCATGGAAAGAAAAAAGACCGGGACGTCAAATTTATACTCAGGGATACCTTCTACATCCTTAAATACGACCAATACCATTATTTTCAGCAGCATGTACTGATATACGGTGCCCAGGGCAAAGCCCAGATATGCCCAGGGCCGGTAGCCGTTAAGCACTGCCCGGGAACATTCGCCGGCCTGATATCCGAATACCTTCATCATGGTAATGGTTTGCCTGTTTGCCTTTACGACAGATGTAACCGCAATGAATAACGTGACGACTGCCAATATGATTCCAATAGTCATTGTCATAATTCCCATCATCCGGCTTGACAGCTCTTCCATCGAAAAAGACATTTGTGTCATTGCCGCAAAACAAAATACGGCAAATGTAATAAAAAATATCAGCGATTTACGCTGCCGTACATTACTTTTTTCTAATTCCTGCAAAAAGGTTCTGTCCGTGTCTTTTTTGGCAGGGACATGTTTTCGCACGGATTCTCCCCTGATCAGCCGCAGGGCCGGAACCTTTAACTTCCGGAAGCTATAGGCAACTGCCAGCAAAGCAAAAAACAGCGAGGGCATAAATATAAGGGCAGACAAAAGTCCCGGGTGAAAAGAAACGACGATATTCGGCAAATATCCGTCCTTATTTTGTATTTCGTACAGTTTCGGCATCAGCGCATGCGCACATGCATATCCAAACGCCGTTCCGGCAAAAACAGGCAGGCCAAAAACCCAAAAATGTTTTGCAATCCTGAATCTGGCATATCCCAGGGCTTTCAATATGCCTAATTGTTTTTGATGCGTGTCTATATAATGTCCGATATAAAAACAGAGTAACACGACTGTCGTCAAAAAAAGGCAACCGCCGGATACTATGCTGACCACTTTTGAAGTTTTGCACTGGGCATCATAATTCTGGTTATGCGTTACCATTACCATTGTAAAACCCATTTCTTTCTGCAGCCTGCAAAGCAAATCCAAAACGTTTCTTCCCGTAGCCTCATCCAATGCTCCGGTGGGTTCATCCAGATACAGCACCTTGGGTTTTTTGGCCAAAGCCCTTGCAATGGATACACGCTGTTGTTCTCCGCCGCTTAATTCATAAGGATATTTTTTAATTTTGTTCCCAAGCCCCACGTCTTCGATCAGTTTGCGGTATTCCGGATTATGCGCCAGATCCGCTCCCATCCTGACGTTTTTATCTACGTTCAGATTGGGCAGTAAAAAGTACTGCTGAAAAACAAAACCAATTGTTGTTTTTCTGAAAAGCGTTATTTCTTTATCTTTCATACCGCTGATGTCCCGGCCGTCATACTGTATTTCGCCGCTGTCGGAAGGTTCCAGACCGGAAATAACGTTCAGCAAAGTAGATTTACCCGATCCGGACGCACCCAAAAGAACCATAAAATCATGATCTGCAATGTCTAATGTGATTCCTTTTAAAACTTCGGTTCTGCTTTCCCCGGCCCCAAAGCTTTTATGTAAATTTTTAATACTTATCATTTTTATACCCATGCCTTTCCCACATGAGCCCTTCCCATGTGGGAAAGGCCTAAATACGTCAGGTTGAAAGCGTTTTTCTTTCAACCTTATACCCTTGTCTTTCATAATTTATGCCCTTGTCAAGAGAGAGTAACAGACCTTTAAATATTTCTGTTATTCTTTCTTCTATCTGCTCCGGCTTATAGCTGCATAATCCCGTGACAAGCATAGCCGCAATGCCGTGCGTATAAGTCCATAAATGCTGGTATAGCTTTTCGGCGGCGGCTCTGTCTAATTTATAAGGATTTTGTACGGATTGCAAAATCAAATCGTAATGATCGTCTATCATCGGCAAAACGTCCGCCACATCTTTGGAAGACTGCGGCGGCTGCATAAAAAGAAGCCGGAACAGCTCAGGCTTTTCTATGGCAAAGCGAATATAGGCAAGTCCCACTCCCTTAAACGCAAGCGGCTCTTTTAAACCTTCCGCAGCATATTTTCCGTATAATTCTTTTGCCCGTGCCCTAACACTTTCTTTGACTTCATCCATATTGTCAAATACGGTAAAGACCGGCCTTGCCGAGCTTCCCAGATAGTTCCCCAGCTCTCTGGCAGTTACGGAGTCAATTCCGCTTTTTTCTGTAATGGCTAACGCAGCATCCAATATTTCTTCTCTGGTAAATTTGGCCTTTGGCGGCATGAAAGATCTCCTTTTTAAACTATTTGTTTTAAAACATCTGTTTTAATATGGGTTCAAAATAATGATTTGTCAATAGACCGACATATAAAAATAAAATTACCAAACTTTGTTCTATTCCTCTAAATGATATTCCCTAAATAAATTATTTCTGACTTTTTCATCGGAAAGAAGTTTTAAATCCTGCTGCCTTCCATCCCGCTGCAGATATTCAACAAGCAAAGCAAGCATCTTTATTCCTTCTTTAATACAATTTTCCACGGCACTGTCAATGGCCTCTCTGATCGACATTTTGCGGCCTGTATTCTCTCTTACTTTTCCAATAAATATAGAATATTCCTCAAGCTTGCGGCACTTTTTCATAAGTTCCCGGTTCTGCCCGTAATTGATATTCAGCATGACAGCATGGCAGTCAATCGCTGCATTTTTTCTATCAATCCCTGCCATCAGTTTCCTTTACAAATCCGCAAAATAGAACAAACCCCTCAGAGGAAGATTCGGGCTATAGGTACTCTGATGTTCGAACAATTTGAGAAGAACGCTGCCCTTGCGTTCTTCTGTGTGAAGTTTTAGAATTTCTTAGTCTGTGTATTTTGCAGACTTAGAAATTCTCTTCACACTTCATTCCCATGTACGTCGCATCTTCCAGTGTATTGATCTCCATATCCTCGGGATTAGCATAGTCCGTACCGTTAACCGCATTATAAAGCTGCAACAGATCCTCTTTCTCCCGGAAAACCAGCTTGAACAGTCTGTCCTTATACTCCCTGTTTACATTATTTCGTTCATCTGTCATGTACTACCTCCATTATAAGTTTTTTTGTTAAATACTGCAATACTGAAATTTGGCTGATAACGCCGGAATTTGTAGAATCTGATGGATTCTGTTTCATGAAATATGAAAATTTCATGGATGATTTTAAAAAGCTGTCCGTATTCCCGAACAGCTTTATTTTATCGTAATATCATTTATTTGTCAAGCGCATATGACTGCGTAACGGATAATCCGGATGAATATTCATCTGTGATCCGATATGATTTTTAATAAATCATTCCCATACTTTTCAACCTTAGCAGGTCCAAAGCCGGATACTTTTAATAATTCTTCACGGCTCCCGGGCATCTTTTCAAGCAAATCATACATCGTGGCATCGTTAAAAATATAATAGGGTTTCAGTTTATTTTCTCTGCTTTGCGTAAGCCGGTATTCCTTCAGAGCCTGTATCAAATCTGTCCGTTCCGGTTTGCTTTCCGTCAAAACCGGTTTTGCAGCTTCTTCCTGAACTTCACGTCCACCTTCCTTATTTTCAATAAATTTCTGATATTTCAATGAATAATCCGACTTTGCCGGTATGGATTCGTTCTTGAAAAATGTGGCAAGCTCTTTCATAAAATCTACGGATAGTGTAGAAAGCTTACTTTCTTCATTGGTCTTTCTTATATATTCGATTAATGTGTCGTACCGGATTACTTTTTGTTTTATTTCTTTTGGGGCATACCGGTCGTATAAGACGGTCTCCGGATTTGCCAGGACTACGATGGATCTGTAGTTTGCTTCAAAATTTTTTTCAAAGGAAGCCTTCTGCAGGGCATTTTTCGTTTTGCCCCGCACAGCCTTTAGTACTTTTAAATGGCGTTCATTCTGCGTAACAGGCGAATAGATTGCCTTCTCTTTTCCCTGCCCCAGGAGACGTATAAAGGTACCTTTATTGTCAATCTTTATATTACCATAGAGATTTTTACACTCAATTACAAATATACATTGCCTTGTTATAACAAGATAGTCGATCTGTGCCGGAACGTCTCCGGCTTCCAGATGCAGATCGTGCAGAATCATCATATCCATGCCGCTGCTTTTTAACTCAAAGGCAATGTTCTTCTCTCCGATTTCGCCGTACCTGGCATATTTAATCTGTTTTTCTATCTCCTGCTTTACCGTATCGCCGGCTTTTTCTCTTAAAGCTTCCAGTTTTTTAATATATTCTGTCGTATCGCTGTCTTCTTTTACAAATACCGGTCCGATTTTTTTCTGAAAAAATCCCATGGTAATTCCCCCTGCTCATTCGTATGACTGTACTTTTACTTTTGTGTCTTTACTATCATACTATATTGGGGCCGGTATTGCAAAGTCTGATTTATTAAATATTAATATCCCACTTTTCTATATCCAGTACGCAGCTTCCGCCGTATGGAATAAATTCTATATCGTCATGCTGCAGATCCATAAAAAACAGGGATGTCAGCGTTTTTTCTCCTTCGTTAAAAAAAATTTCCACGGAATACAAATCCATCAAAATCCGCATTGTAACGGTGTCTCTGTCCGGATTCAGGTTCAGTTTTCTTTCATTTACGATATCCCTGATGCACTGCGCATATTTTCTGTCAAATATAATTGTTTTTTTTGCTGCGTCGTATTCAATACTGATATAATGGCCGCCGCCCTTTGCAAGCCGTATTTCCACAGAACTGCAGTTTATTTTTTTAATCTGTACAGTCAGGTCTATAACTCGGCCCCGTATATCTGCGAAGCAGGTCTTCTCTTTCAGACAAAAATTGTCATACCGGACTTTATTCTTTCTGAACTGTTCTATTTCTCTGGCCGGCGCCTGCCTGATGGTATGCCCCTGCAGTGACAGCTCCCTCGGAAATGTCATCATCCCGCGCCATTCAAATTCGGGAGGATAATTCTGAATATCCCATGACTGCATCCATGCAATCATAATTCTCCTTCCGTCCCCCGTCAAAAGTGTCTGGGGAGCATAAAAATCTGTTCCGAAATCCATGCAGCCCCTGGATTCTTCTATAAACGCACCGTTCTCTTCATAGCCGGTAAAATAAACGCTTCCGTTTCCGCAGTGATATTCTAATCCCTTTGCCTGCATATCCTGCGGGGAAATCAGCAAAACCTGTTTATCCCGGAGCTTAAAATAATCCGGACATTCCCACATCCGGCCTATTTTTTCCGTGGTCCGGAACAAAATACCCTCGAAGGTCCAATGAATCAGGTCCCGGGACGCATATTTTAAAATACGCCCTGTTTTGTCCCTGTCCTGGCTTCCTGCAATTATGTAATAAATATCGTTTTCTTTCCATAGCTTTGGGTCTCTGAAATTTTCCGGATCGCTGCCGGCGGGAAGCTGGCCGGCGCCAATTACCGGATTGCCGTTTTGCTTACTGTAATTGTACCCGTCTCCGGCAGCAATGCTCTGCGTCTGGCATACTTTTGTCTGGCCGTCCTCCTGCTTTTCAAAGCAAACGCTGGTATAAGCAAGAATGTGTCTGTCCCCGTCCTGTATTGCGGAGCCTGAAAAACAGCCCTCACAGTCATAATCCTGATCCGGGGCCATTGCGGCGGGAAGGTATTCCCATTGTACAAAATCACGTGTCTTCGCATGTCCCCAGTGCATGGGACCCCATTCCGCCGAATACGGATGATATTGAAAAAACAAATGGTATTCGCCTTCATAAAGAGAAAATCCGTTGGGATCATTGATCCATCCGGCCGGCGACCGCAGGTGAAATATGGGAAAGACAGCCGCATCCCGCAGTTTCTGCTGTTTCGTTTCATATTCCCGCGCTCTGGCAAGCGCACTGTTTTCTACTTGCATTTTTGCTCCTATCTGCCCGCTTCGGCAGGCGTACAAATTTACCCCTTTAACCCGGAAAGGGAAATTCCTTCCACAAAATATTTCTGTCCCAGAGAATAAATCAATATAAGCGGAATGGCCGAGATAATAATTCCCGCAAGAATAATCGAAATACTCGTATTGCGCATCAAACCGCTTAAAGCCGTCATTCCCAAAGGCAGCGTCATTTTCTCCGAACTGGTGATAAAGATCAGCGGACGGTAAAAATCATTCCATGAGGAGACAAAGGATAATACCGCCACGGTTACGATTGCAGGCTTAGTCATTGGCAGGATGACTCTGAACAAAATTGCAAAATGTCCGGCTCCGTCTAACTTTGCCGCTTCATCATAGCTTCCGGGAATGGATTCCATAAATTGTTTCATTATAAAAATTCCGAGAGGATTAATCAGCAGTGGCAAAATAACCCCCAGCCTGGAATCCATCAATCCAATCTGCTTATACAACATAAATATAGGAATTACCGTGGACTGCACAGGTATCATAAGACCGGACAGCAAAAGCAGAAAAATAATATTTTTTCCTTTGAACTGCAGCCTTGCAAAAGCGTAAGCCGCCATACATGTTATCATACATTGTAAAAGGGTTGCCGTTACGGAAACAAAAAAGCTGTTTCCGATAAATTTAAGCAGAGGAACCTTCCGGAATACCTGCACATAATTATCCACGTGAAACACCGTAGGAAAAAAGGACGGCGGAAGTCGGAAGGAATCAACCGGAAGACGCAGAGAGGTTGCAAGCATCCACATAAAAGGCAGTAAAACGATAAAACTAATCAAGACACAGCCGATATTGGCAAGCGCTGTAAATTTATTTTTTCTCATATATTTCCTCGTTTCTTTTATATCTACTCCGTATCGTAATTCACCCATTTATCCGACATTTTAAATTGAAAGATCGTAACTGCCATTATCAATATAAAAAGGAAAACGGAAAGGATACTCGCATAGCTGATATTTTGTGCCTGAAAGTTCCTGTAAATATAGAGGCTCACCGTGGTGGTGGAAATTCCGGGTCCCCCTCCCGTCAAAATATATGGTTCGTCAAAACACTGGATATAGCTGATCAGGGATAAAACCACCACCATAAATATGGTAGGCGTCAGCATTGGCAGGGTGATGTAGAAAAATTTTTGTCTGCCGCCGGCTCCGTCGATTTCCGCCGCCTCATAAAAAGAAGCAGGAATATTCTGAAGCCCGATTATATAATATAAAAAGGGCGTTCCGACAAACTTCCACAGACTGAAAATAATGATTGCCCAGAATGCCCAGGCTGACGAATTCAGCCAGGGAATTTTTCCAATCCCCAATTTTCCGAGAAAATAATTAAATACGCCAAAATCCGTATCGTACAGATAGGACCAGGCCGTTGCAACCGACACAGTCGTCATAATTGTAGGAATATAAATAATTACACGGTAAACGGCGGACATCTTTTTCCCTGTTCGATTCACCAGACAGGCCAGGCCCAGGCCAAAGATCACATGCATGGGAACAAGTACCAGCAAAAGCTTTAAGCTGCTCAGCATGACCAGGGGAACTTCTTTATCGCGGAAAAACTTTATAATGTTTGCCAGCCCTTTAAACTTCGGCGGAGAAATCAGGTTATAATCGCAGAACATCAAACAGGCGGATGCAATCAGCGGGTAACCCACAAACAGGATAAAAAGAATCAGCGCGGGCGCTACAAACAAATAAGCGATGCGGTTTTCTTTTTTTACAGAATTCTTCCTTTTCTTTACGGACATATTGATTCCTTCTTTTCTTTTTCAGAGGCCGTCAGAAGACGGCCCCGTTAATATGCTGTTATGAATCTGCCAAAATGGCGTTTATTTCTTCTGCAGCCGCGTTCAGGCCGTCTTCCACGGACATCTCGTTTGCAAAGATCAGGGACATGTATTTATCAAATACCGCCGTTACATCCGTCAGTTCTGCCGGAGCCTGAATACTTTTTGCAACGTCGGCGCTTTCCCTCCATATCATTCCGTTTTCCGGGAGCATGGTGGGAAGGATTTTCTCCATGACAGAGATCCGGGAGGGCACGGAATCTGTTTTCAGGAATGTTTCCTGAGAAAATGTACTGGCGGAAAGCCAGGATGAAAACAGCATTGCCTCATAGGGATGTTTGGTACTGCTTAATACCGGGAATGAACCGGAACCAAAGGAGCTTTGCTGTGTGGACAGGGCGGGCAGCGCCTGGATATCATAGTCTTCAAAATTGTTGTTTGCCAGGGAAGCAATCGACCATCTTCCGTTGCCGAGCATTGCAATCTGTCCGTTCATAAACAGGTTCGAAGTATCCAGTCCCGCGGAAGGGGCCGGCGCAACTTCATATTTATATACAAGATCATGCAAAAACTGAATAACCTCCACTGCTTCAGGCGAATTCAGGGTACACTCTGTCATTTCTTCATTCAGCACGCTTGCATTGTTATTATATAACCACGCCGTAACGGTAAAGTAATCCGTAGGCGCAACGGTGCCGTATACCTTTTCTCCGTCTTTTTCATAAGTAAGCGTCTGTGCAATCTGCAGAAATTCGTCTTTATTCCAGCTTGTCGCGGGCAGTTCCACTTCTTTTTCCGCAAAAACATTTTTGTTCATAAACATAACGATGTTGTTCCAGTCCCACGCAAACCCGTATGTTTTTCCACCGATCTGAAACGGTGCGTTAATATTCGGATGAATATCGTTAACGCCCAGTTCCTCCATGAGCTCCTGATTTTCCGCAATGAAATCGTCAAAAGCCAGCGCCAGATCGTCCGCAACAAAGGACTGGATTCCTTCAACGGCCAGACGCGCCACATCGGGTCCCGTGCCGCCCGCAACCATGGTTTTCAGCTTGGTAATATAATCCGGCCAGGAGCTGAAGGGAATGATCACGTAATTCACCTTAATATTAGGATATGATTTGTTAAATTCCGCAATAAGGGTATCTAATTTTTGTTCGGCGCCGTCGTCGCTTGGATAGGCAACGGTAATTTCAACCTGTTCGGCGCTGTCCGGCTGCTGTTCATCCGGCTGGTCAGTTTCTGTCTTAACCGTATCGGATTTTGATTCCTCCGTGCCGGTTTCACTTTTTGCTTTGCCGTCTGTGTCCGAGCATCCGAACAATGTACCGGCCGCAAGCATGGTAATCATTAAAATGGATAATAACTTTCTTTTCATAAGTTCCTCCTTTGCATGTTATAAAATGTCAATTGTTCGTTCTTTCCTGTCCGGGAATTTCGGAAAGGGATTCGTTGGAAGCTCCTGATACCAATAAGCCACGCTGCAATAGTCATCGCTGCGTTCAAACAGGCATAAGTGAGAATCCGCTTCACATCCTGCGGCTTTATAACAGGCTCCCTGCCTGCCGTAAAATGCTTCCGCCCATTTTCTTTCACCCGATCCCAGCTGCTGTACCGTAACCTTTATTTTGTTTTGAAAATATACAGGGTCAAAATGATGAAACCTGTATAGAGAATACAGTCCGTTCGCCTGATCTAATAAAGGGGCTCCCTGATAAGGCGTACAGGTTTCGTCGGTTCCCCATCCGCTGCCAATATAGTCTTCCAGTCCGGTTCCGCAGATAGTAGGGTATTCTTCATCCTGATCCAGATAAAACTTCACCTCGCCCTCGCCCCACCATTCCTGCAGATGATCGGAATACAGGTTGCGGATACCTAATACCGTTCCGATGTAAACGCCTTTTCCCTGCACTCCGTCCAAAATCACATAATCCTTTTTGATGGCGCATGGGTTTTCCCTCCGGAACTGGGCGTGGAAATATCCCGCATTTTCGTCCAAACAGTCCCCGATCGTAAAATCGATCTGGTAAAAAAACATTGCCGCATCCGTGTCGGAATCATTTTCTATCGTGATCAGAGCCTCTTTCCTGAAAGGCATGGGAATAAAGCAGTTCAGTCCCCTGGCGTCCTGCATCCCTACGTAGGGCGTTATCATTTTCCTCCGCTTTCCATGGGCTATTCCGAAAAAATCGCCGAGCGGCGCTTCCACACTGGGGCACGCCTGTCCATCCCAGTACATCCGCAAAATAATATTGCGCAGATGCTGCGGATGATCAGCCGGAATCGTACACCAAATTTTTCGGATGACGCCCGGCCCGCATTTATGCAGCAAAATTCTTTTTTCGCCGGCAGATAACGGTTCAATGCACGGACTTCCTTTTCTTCCGCCGTTTGTTCTTCCTCCTTGTCCGGATAAAGCTTCCGGGTTCTCAGCGGTCGCGGAAAAGCTTTTAATATTTTGTAAATAATAGTTCATTGTACACCTCGGATAAGATTTAAGTAACCGGTTTCTATTATCTTGTTACAAATTTAACTCTATTTTTATATTTTGTCAATACACGAAAGAAATAATTTAAATATTTTGGTTGTTTTTTATCAATTTCATAGCTTATAATTGGTAATTTGCACTAAAGAAATCGGTTTCTATTTTAAAAAAATTTTACAGTGTAATTTACTTTTTAATATTAAAATGATATAATTTTATAATCTCCTCCAAGCGGGGATATATTCGGACTTAAGCGCCTTACTGTCAACGTTTCTGTCCTGATCATAAACAACAAAAGGAAGTTACAGCCGCCATGCATAAGAAAGCCATTACTTTTTCAGATATTTCAAAATATACCGGTTTATCCAAAGCGACTATTTCACGCTATTTTAATAATCCGTCTTATCTCACAAAGGAAAATGCGGATATTATTGCGAACGCCCTGAAGGAATTAAATTATCAGGAAAATAAGCTCGCTAAAATTTTTGCCAAAGGAAACAGTGAGATCATCGGCATTATTGTCCCAAACTTTTTTTATCAGTTTTACAGCCACTTTTTAAATCATGTTTTGAACACCTATGACCAGTATGGCTATAAATTTATTACATTTCTTGGAAATAATGATGCGGAAGCAGAAAAAAAATATCTGAATGAATTGTTGTCGTATCAGGTCGTAGGGCTGATAGAATTAAGCCACAATCTCCCGTCCGAATATTTTTCGCAGTTGGGCGTGCCTGTAGTATCCATAGAAAGAGAGGATAAATTTATCAACAGCGTCAACACCAATAATCTGCTGGGCGCAAAAATGGCTGTTGATTTGCTGCAAAAAAACCAATGCGACATTTATTTTCATATAAACAGTCTTGTTCCATCGTGCGTTCCTTCTTACGGGCGGATTCAGGGTTTTACGGATTCCTGTCAGGCAAAAGGCCTGCCCCATGAAGTCATACTCCGTCCTTTTTCCGATCTGTACGAAGAGACTTACAGGCGCTTGTATCAAATTTACCAGGATATAAAAAAGAAATATAACGGGCAGAAAAAGGGATTCTTTTTCTGTAACGACACGTATGCTAACATTTTTGTTAATATTTTGGTTAAAAACGGGGAAGATATTCCCCATGAATATCAGATTATAGGCTTTGATAATTCGCCGGATTCATCCCAGGCAATTATTCCTATTACTACCGTCAGTCAGGATATCCGGTCGATCGCCCAAAATGCAATGGACCTGCTCTCGCAGCAGATAAACAAAGAATCAGGCGATGATTCGACGGATTCTTTAAAACATATTATTATACAGCCGTCTTTAATTGAACGGAGTACAACGGATTAATTTTTTAGAAAATTATTTTTTAATCATTAAGTTTTCAGACATTTTAACCGAAATATATAATAACAAAGCAGATCGGATTTAGTCACTGTTCAAATACGCATCCAAGGAGGGATTGTCGCAGCAAAAGGATTTTCAAGTATTTTTATGGTGCATTCAGTAGCAGCTGTTCCTATGACCGGCAGGGTAAGGCGCGATCCCCAAAGATCCTGTTACCCGGAGTCAGGCAGTCAGAGTTCTAAAGGCAGTTTTGCACAGGTTCTGGAAAACGTTACACAAGAGGTTCGGGATGATTCTATTGACTGCCGCACTACCACATACGGGCGCGACAGCAGGATTCAAACCTTTTACTACCAGTCAAGGGCGTATCACTTCTGATTAATGAAAAAGAGAACCGCATCCGGCTTATAACCGAAAGCGGTTCTCTTTTTCATTTCAAAATTCACAAATACTGTCAAATTTTTTATTTTTCTTCCCATGTATCTCGCACATAAATCTGTTTTTTTACAATTGTAAACTTTACTGCAGCATTACCCGAAAAACCTCCTACCCCCTGAAGCTTAATACTTCCGCTCATTCCCGGTTTTATATTGGTTCCATAGCCGGAAATTCTGTAATCTCCGCCCTCTCCCGGGCTCCACGGTTTAAGCTTGGTCAATCCATATGCCGGCTCAGGGGTCTCTCCGGATTTCAAATCATCCTTCTTTGCCGTCAATACACTCTCGTCCGTTTCCTTATTCCTGCGGGCTTTTGCAACATCAGCCGCTTTTCCGTAATAAACCGTAAAGCTTTCAGGCCTGATCTGGCCGCCGGTATAAATATAGGGTTCCTCGTCATATACCACGTACACCGTACTTGCCGAAATACTGTACTGGTAAATACTCAACGGTATAGTAATGATCTCATCCTCACCACTGCCGCCGGCATAGACTCCTTTTCCCCGGATTTCCGCAAACGGACTGATTCCCCATACCGCTTCCACATCACTTTGCATATTATTAGAATATCTGACAATTTCATAATCTACGTCTTTTACCAGTTTATTCTTGCCGTCCTTCACGGTAATGGAAGGTTTATATTCTCTTTCTTCACCAGAATCGTCATCGGAATGGGAAACGCTGCTTTTTACAGACAATGACGTTATAGTTACTTCCCCATTCTGATATAATTGGTGCAAAGACGCGTTTCCGATATCAAAATATACCGTCAGTGTCTGTTCAAAGTTACCTTTTCCCTCGATCAGCATATATGCTTTGCCTTGAGAAACAGCCATATTATCCTTATATTTAACCGTAAAGTCCTTTCCCTCCGTAAGCACGACGCCTGTACTCCTCAGATACAATTTAAATTTGCCGGAAGGTTTTGCGCCGCCCTTATGGAATGGTATCGTATCAGTTAGAACCAGTTTCCCGTCCTCTTCCCGTATACCATCTTTACCGACTGCTTCCGTACTCAGTCCCGCCGCCTTAATCGCAAATTTCTTAGTAAAGCTTCCGCTATAACCGGATTCAGGATTAGCCTTAAAGGTAATGGATGCCTTGCCCTTCTTAACATTATTTTTGTAGCTGATCGTATAATCGATTCCGTACTTTAATGCTTCGCCGCCTGTTTTCGGTATAAGCTGTACGCCGTTTTGTGTCCGGGCCGTTCCGTTATAAATCATATCTTCTAATTGAACCGTTTGAAATTCTTTTTCTTTAAACGCTATACCTTTGATTTTATAGGTAACGCTCTTTGAACCTGCATAGCCGTTTTTACCTGTCAGGGTCATAGTCGCCGTTCCCACCGCGTGATTATTGGAATAGGTAACCGTATAATTTTCCTCTGAAACCGGAGTTCCACTGATTGTTACCCGGATATCCGGCTGCTCGATTCCGTTTTTAAGCTGTTCTTTATTTACGTCGGAAACTGTTTTCGTATAAACGACCTTGGCATTTTTCATCAGCTTTGCCTTCGGGGCAACATACAGCTCCTTTGTTACAACACCCGTATAATTTCCCTGACCGCTTATTGTCAAATGATAATTCCCCTCATTCATCGGCAGCTCGCCTTTTTGTGTGAGGCTTACTTGTGACCCGTCTTCTTTCTGAACCGTCAGCATATAATCTTTTCCAGAAACCAACGATTTTTTATTGTATTTCAGAGCGTTTACAATTTTTCCGTTCTTATTCGGCTTTGCCTCAAACTGATCCGTACATTTCAGCGTAAAGCCGGAAGCTGTCAGATCTGCCGGTTTAATGTGGAAATTAACGCACACAGTTCCCGTATAATTCCCTTTTCCCGTTATAATCACATAAGCCAGCTTATCGTTAAAGCCTTTGGAAGTATCGATGGTATTATCTTTCTGCTTTACTCCGATTCCTCCTGCCGGAACCTCGCCGTTTCCAAACTTCTTCGCACCCGTGTCAGCCTCCGTATTGTTCTTATACTGTACACTGTAATCTTTACCGTTTTTCAAAAGGATTTTGCCGTCCCCATCATAGACGGCAATCACCGGTTTAATTGCCTTGCCGGTATAGGTCTGGTCGGTAATTTCCTGAATGTGGAGAGAAAGACCCACATCTTCCATTACCTCCTCGGACCACCCTGCATACAGGGTAATATTGCTTTGTATAATATCCGTTTCAAAATCCCATTTTTTATTCAGAGTCTTATCTTTATACCAGTCAAGAAATACATATCCTTCAGCTTCAGGAGCAAGGGGCTTTTCCAACAAACTTCCGGCCTCTATGCCGGAGCGTATAACAGAGTCCCCATGCCCCGAAAAATCGTAAATTACCGTATAGCTTCCCGGTTCCGGAGCAGCTACTGAAAGAATCCCTTCTTTTCCGCTGATGCTGTAGTTATCAGTTACGTCTTTATCATTCCGGTTATAGATGCACACATTTGCCGTATCAAGCAGAATCGGATATTCACCCAGAGCCGTCACATTCAGCAAAGGGCAGCTTAACACCGGATTCCTGTAAATCACATCACCGTCGGCAAGCCCTTCGTCCACTATATGATAGCCATATTGTACAGGTACGGAATCGCCTGCATAAAGCTTAACAGAATCCGCCATAAACCCTATCGGCCTTTTGGAAATCGTAAAAACGGCAATATCCACAGACTCCATCCGGTAATCCATATTTTCATTCGAAATCCCTATGGCAACCTTATAAGCGCCCGCCTCAAAAGGCGCCTGATCGGAATCATATGTGGTATTACCGATTCCGGTATAATGGTAAATGAAAGAGCATTTAAGCTCTTGCATAAGCGCTTCGGGGTCTTCCGGGGCGCCTCCTGCTACTGATGCAACAGACAAGCCGCTAAGGTCAAGCGAAACAGGTGTTCCGTCATATATTTTATCCGCAACGGAAGCCGTTCCAGACAGAATAACATCCTCTTTTTGCATCAGCCTGATCTTAAGTACCAGCCTGACATCATTGTAATCGTCGAAAGAACCATAAATGACAACGATTGCCGGATCGGAATACTTATCTGCGTCACTCCAGATATTGCAGTTTAAAATATTACCTTCAAGTACAGGCGCATTTTTCAAAATGCCGCCGTAATCACACATGCTGTCATTTAAGACCAGGCGGAAACCTGTAGGTTTAATATCCTTTTCATAGGCACTATCCACTTTAAACAAGCTTGAAAGATCGATCTGCTGCATTGTACCCGGAACTTTATCCTCTTCAAGATAGACTTGAAATTCCTGCTGTGCCGGCGGTGCAGCCTTGGCAATTTCAAATTCAAAAGAAACTGATCCTCTGTAACGCTTTGAATTTTTGGCCGCTGTAATAACCAGACCGGCGGTCCCTGCATGAATATTATTAACATATGATACCGTGTAATCAGCCTTTTCTTTTAATACAATCGGTTTGTCTGAGCCCGGAAGGCAGACTGTCACCTTTCTTACTCTGGGCTCGACGGGCCTGCCCGTATAAGTATAGCTTGCAGACTCCATTTCCATCTGTATCTGTAATTCAGTATCCGATAACAGATACCGGCCCTCGGAATCGCTTGTATTGATTGTAATTTCCGACAGGTCCCGAATATCCTCCCCATTGTCCATTGTCAGGGTGTAACTGCCTTCTGTTTCCTGTACATTCACGGTTCCTCTATTGCTGGTGACTCCGTCCAGAACAATGCCATCGGCAAGCTTAAAGTTTATCGCCGGCATATCGCCGCCATATACTTCAATCTCTTTCTTATCCGCCGAAAGTCCGGCATGTTCACTGATAACATTTAAATCCAAAATATCCCCTTCGCTGTATGCAAGAGAGATTCTATGAGGTTCCATGGAAACTTTTACTTCCACGTCTGCATCCATATAAAGTTTATACACCCATTTTTCTTTACCATATAAGTCTGTTATGGTACAATCTGTTAATAATCCCCCAGGGTAAGCCAAGACATCCACATTACTCCATGCATAGGCGTCATCTCCTGGATCGCTCCATTCTACTTGAAAATAAATGATACTGCCTTCTATCATTCTGACGGGATTCTCACATTCCCATTCCTGCATCCTGCCGTTTTCGTCCAAAGTATATTGGATAATACGAACATCACCCGGGAAACCTGTAATAGTAAACTGAGCCTGCCGTAAAGGTCTCATCTCAATCTCTACCGTAGTATCACTATAGATCCGTTCCAAATGAAATATATAATATCCCTTTTCTGCCAGAATTTTTTCGCTTTCACTCATAGAATCCACACTGGTCTGATATTCAATTTGCCTGAAAACGTACTTTCCTTTTTCATCGTAATACCGCAAGGTTACGTAAGGCTTTTGTATTCCTTCAGCGCCTATATCGATTGCCTTTAAGTACAATGCCGTGTTTTCCGCATTGGAAACCTGAACACTCGCCGGCTTATTCTCGATGCGGGATGTACCGTTTACCACAATTACATCGTCAATTTCGGGGGAAGCATAAATAATATTCAGCCGATTTTTCTCAACAGGCACTATATCCACCGAAATCTCTTCGTCGCGCTGATATCCCTTCTGTGTGTCCGTCGGGCTTATTACGTATTGATTCACAGCTGCCTGCGGCTGTATGGTAACAGTGCAGTCTTCCTTTATATTAACGCCCCGTAAAATATATCCCTCTTCCGGTTCAATCGTTATAGTTAACTCATCCCCGGTTCCTTTTACCGCCAATACTTCATTATTTCCGTTTATGTCTCCGTTACTGTTTTTCAGAACAAAATGTTCTCCGGAAAGGCCGATACCGATACGGTATCTGTCTAAGACTATGCTTTCTTTCAGTTCACGCGGGAGTTCTGTAATCCCTGTTCCATCGGGAAGACGCCACTTGCTGTCAGAGTGCTCCGGCAGTATTACACTATAATAAGAAGGCAGATTCAAGGGAATCTTAATCTCTACAAGGCCTGTGCAGCCTGAAAACACCTCGGAAGCTGCCTGGGTGCTGCCCATTCTATTCAAATCCATACTGCTTAAATCCAGCCTTTTCAGACTGGCACAGTTTTTAAACATACGCGATATAAATTTTACATTGTGAAGGTCCAGACCAGTCAGATCTATTTCCTCCAGTTTGGTGCAGCCGTCAAAAAGACCGGACACATCTGAAACATCAATTGTATCCAGACCGGCCAAATCCACGCTGACCAAGGAACTGCATTCGGAAAACATATTACTGATATTATAAAGACTGTCTGTAATCATGCCTTTATAATTTATACTTGTCAAACTGCTGCAGCCTTTAAACAAGTTCTCCAGTGATACCACGTTTCTTATATTCATATTACTAAAATCAACACTGTTCAAATTGGTACATCGCTGAAACATGCCCCCCATATTCTTTACGCTGCCAAGGTTCATGCGGCTTAAATCTGCATTCGAAAGACTTCTGCAATCCTCAAATAAAGCTGTTATATCCGTTACCTGACTCAGATTCAAGCCATTCAGATTTATGTTCTCCAAGCTTTGACAACCCTTGAACATTGAATTCATATTCCCTACATTCCCGGTATTTAAACCGCCTAATTCCAAATCTTTCAAATTAACGCAGTCACAAAACATACTTGACATATCCGTAACACTACTTGTGTCCAGTCCGCTTAGATTTACACCTGCTAAGTTCTTACAGGATTCAAACATGGAAGACATATTTGTCACACTGCCGGTATTCAGTCCCTCTAAATTTATACTAATCAGCTGTTCACATTTATAAAACATCCTCGACATATCTTTTACTTTACTTGCATCGAAACCGCTTAAATCTACTTCTGTCAAATAAAGGGATCTTGCAAATAATCCGGTAAGTTTTGTTGCACCGGAAGACTTAAGTACCACTGATTTAATTTCACAACCGGCCTCGGGATACCATACGGGCAGTCCTTCATTGGTTCCTGATGTCCAAATAAGCTCTCCTGTACCTTCCACTACTAATTGTCCGTTTTCATCAAGAGTCCATGTTATTCCCTGCGCCGAACCGGAAACTGACCCCGTCGACGCCGTCGTTTCTGTTACGGAATCAAAAGAATGATCCTCCAAATCGGTTTCCTCTTCCGTTGTAACGACTCCCTCTGCCATTTGTTCTTCCCCGTCTGTCTCTTCAAACGTTTCCGGAATCTCAATCGGAACATCTTGTACAATGTCCGCTGCATATGCAATCGTCATCCGGAGAAAGGACACATCAATCATTGACACTGTAAGAAGTGCCACAAGAAAACTTTTTACCACTTTTTTCATGAAATACCTTCTTTCTTTAACTTTGCTTATGTATTTTCTATATTAATGCATTTAGTACAATTGCTTAATATAATTTTACTTTTTGGTTTATTTCCCTGTCAATATTTTTTAATTTATTTGCAGGATATTTTGCAAATCTGGTTTCACCGTATCTTATCAATCCTGCTGTAATGCAAACATTAATATCATTGACGGAAAAATAAAATAACCTTATACTAATTTAAAAAATATTATTCATTCGTGTGCCCCCTCCTGACAAGAGCTCACACGATCGATACACAGGAGAAATACATGGAAGTCTATTTTGAAGCAGTAAAAAGCGAAAAAGAAAAACCCGGAATTCCCATTCCCATCAACAAACAGTTTTTCTACGGAAACAGTCTGTGGGTCTGCCCTATGCTCTATGTATGCAAAAAGGGACTTATACTTGATCTGTGCAGGCAGTTTGACGCAAAGGAATATCAGGAATTTTACACGAAATGGGGAGAGAAAGCCGATTCTTTGGAACCGGCCGTGCAGGAACAAATAGCATATGAGAATCCTATGAACTTCGAGTGTGGGTTTACCCTTTCGGTGAACGGAAAAGGGGCCAAAAGCTGCGGATATTCAGGAAGCGCCTGGCAGCCTTATGTTTCGGAAGCAAAAGATCCCTTCATAGAAAAAGCAATAGAAGAATACGGCCTGTCCTGGGACTGCGGCTGGTATTTTTACCGCCTTTCATATCCTTTTTCAGGTCAAAAAGAAAAAGCCGTAAAAAATCTGTCTCTTTGCATTACTGCGCACAAGCGCCGGGTTTTTTTTGCGGAAACAATTAAAACCGTCGTAAACGGCGCTCCTTTTGACGCAAAACTTCGCAGTCCCCTGACCGAAGAATGTTTTACGTTTCACGTGGAGTCCTGCAAAATTGAAACATTACCGGAGAAAATAGCAAAAAAATCTTTTAGATTTCCGACAAATTACTGCCTTCTGCAATATGATATTACTCCCGAAACCGCCGAAAGTGAACGGCTTCTGGTTGAAGATGTCCGACCGTCGGACCCGCCGGTTATGGAGTACGACCTACAAAAAGAAAAGATAGCCTCCTGCGTTACAATCATTGGCGGCGCATCCGGTCCCACTTCCGTTTTTCTGGCGGGAACATTTAAAAACAGGAATAAAGAAGACGGCGACAGCTGGAAAACAGCCGCTTCGGCGCTGACCTTTGAACCGGTCACAGAAGTAACATGGAAGTTTTCCTTTGAGGTTGCTCCTTTTGAGGCGCAGGACTTTTGTCTGCTTTCAGAGGGGGATGCTCCTGCCGGAAACGCTGCTGTGGAAATACGGGAAGATCTGCTTTCCAACATAGACAAACTGCACACTACCGAATTAGGCATTGTCAGAATCAAAAAAAATCTTTCTTTAAGTACGGACGATGTTGTGAATTGGTGTAAAACGAAAATAAACCTGCCGAACGCCGTTATTACCCGCCGCGGAAAAAACTGGTATATTGAAATTGACGGATGTGTCATTACTGTAAACGCGCACAGTTTTACAATCATAACGGCACATAAGAAAAATTTCCCAGATGTGCCTGGTACATTTATATGCGTTGGAAGGCGCCATCCAAAATATGGAATTTAATAATCTGCCGGAAGAAAAGAAAAAAGAATTAAAAGAATACAGTGATTTCTTAAAAAGATAATGTTAAAATATAATTATAATCTACGCCCCTGAAGGGGCAGGACGGAGGATGAACATGAAGCAGGTAAGAACCCTGGAAATCAAACAAAGCGTGTTTGCCGACAATGACCGTCAGGCGGAGCTTCTTCGGAAAGAGCTGAAGCAAAAAGGCATTTTTTTGCTGAATCTCATGTCTTCCCCCGGCTCCGGCAAAACCACCACCCTGATGCGGACCATAGAGGCGTTAAAGGATACGGTAAAAATCGGCGTTATGGAAGCCGATATCGATTCCGACGTAGACGCCAGAACCATCTGTGAATCCGGCGCAAAGGTGATTCAGCTCCATACCGGCGGCATGTGCCATCTCGATGCGGAAATGACAAGACAGGGCCTGGAAGGACTGGAAACGAATGATGTTGAACTGGCTATTTTGGAAAATGTCGGGAATCTGGTATGCCCTGCGGAATTTGACACCGGCGCGTCCAAAAACGCCATGATTCTTTCCGTACCCGAGGGACATGATAAACCCCTTAAATATCCCCTTATGTTTACCATCTGCGACGTTGTATTAATCAATAAAATCGATGTCCTGCCCTATTTTGACTTTGACCTGGACAAATGCAGGAAGAACATTCTTATGCGCAATCCCAAAGCCAGAATTATTCCCATTTGTGCCAAAACAGGAGAGGGAATCAAAGAATGGGCGGACTGGCTGAGTGAAGAAATAAAAAGCTGGCGCGCCTGACGGACAGGAACGTTCATAGTCTGCGGCCGCGGCGAATAACATAAACAAAGGAAAAGGAGGTATCCGATGAAGAAACCATTAGACAAAGAGCTGTATCCCGATTACGTCTATCCGGAACACAAGCCCGATCACAGCGAACCGCCCCGGGAGAGCATTTTAAAGCTCGGCAAAATGATTACGGACCGAATTCCCCAGAAGCTCGGTATCAAAAAAATCACACAGGACGATCCGGAATATTGGGGACTTGCAGGCGTGCTGACCGATGAGGAAGCGGAAATTGCCCTGAAAATGGGCGTGCGTAAGCCCAAAACCCTGCAGGAAATAGCAAAGCTTACCGGAATTCCCGAACAGGAGCTGGAGCCGAAGCTTCAGGAAATGTCCGTGAAAGGAATTCTGGAATACAACTGGGAAAATCCCGGTCATGAGAAACAGTACCTGCTGCCCATGTACGTACCGGGTTCGGCGGAATTCTTCAACATGAACAGCAAGATTATCGAAGAACACCCCGAAGTGACTTTGTTCTTCGAGCATATGTCAAGACTGCCCCTGGAACACGTGACGCCTTTTGTAGGAGAAGGCGGCAACGGTATCGGTATGCATGTAATTCCCGTGGAAAAAGCCATAGAGATGGAAAACGAGTCTATTGACCTGGAGCATATTTCCTACTGGCTGTCCAAGTATGAAGGCAAATATGCTGCAAGTCCCTGCTCCTGCCGCCGTTCCCGTCTGCTGCACGACGAAGGCTGCGGAGACGACCCGGAGGGCTGGTGCGTAGCCGTAGGCGATATGGCGGATTATGTAGTAGAAACCCAAAAGGACGGACGCTATATTACTAAAGAAGAGGCTCTGGAAATTTTCAGGCAGGCGGAAGATAACGGGTTCGTACACCAGATTACCAATATTGACGGCGCCAATAAAATTTTTGCCATCTGTAACTGCAATGTAAATGTTTGTTATGCACTGCGTACCTCCCAGCTTTTCAATACGCCCAATATGTCCCGTTCCGCGTACATAGCCAAAGTAGACAAGTCCAAATGCGTTGCCTGCGGCAAGTGTGTGGAATCCTGCCCCGCGGGAGCGGTAAAGCTGGGACAGAAGCTCTGCAAAAAAGACGGCAGCGAAGTGACTTATCCTAAGATGCCGCTTCCAAAGGAGCAGAAATGGGGCGAGCACATGTGGACCCATAACTACAGAGACGTGAACCGGATCAACTGCTATGACACCGGAACCGCGCCCTGCAAAACGGCCTGCCCCGCGCATATTGCGATTCAGGGTTATTTGCAGCTTGCAAAAGAAGGACGCTATCAGGAAGCGCTGGCTTTGATTAAAAAAGACAATCCTCTGCCTGCCATTTGCGGACGTATCTGCAACCGGCGCTGCGAAGACGCATGTACCCGGGGAACGATCGACGAGGCGGTGGCCATCGACGCGGTAAAACGGTTTGTGGCGGAACAGGATTTAAACGCCGCAACCCGCTATATTCCCAAACCTACCGTTCCTTCCTTAAAAGGCGGATTCGATGAGAAAATCGCCATTATCGGTTCGGGGCCGGCCGGTCTTTCCTGCGCCTATTTTCTGGCGGAAAAGGGTTACAAACCGACGATATTTGAAAAAGACGAAAAACCCGGCGGTATGCTGACCTACGGAATTCCTTCCTACAAGCTGGAAAAGGATCTGATTGCGGCGGAAATCGATGTGATCAAGGCCATGGGAGTCGAGATTAAATGCGGCGTTGAAGTAGGAAAAGACGTTACCATTGAGCAGCTCCGTAAGCAGGGATATAAAGGTTTTTATATTGCAATCGGCTGCCAGGGCGGAAGAAAAGCAGGCGTACCCGGAGAGGATGCCCAGGGCGTCTATACCGCGGTGGAATTTTTAAGAGAAGCCGGTACGAAGGAATCTTTTGAACTTGGCGGAGACGTGATCGTTATCGGCGGCGGCAATGTTGCCATAGACGCAGCCAGAACAAGCTCCCGCTGTACGCAGGGCAAGGTTACCATGGTGTGCCTGGAAAACAAAGACGAAATGCCCGCAAGCCGGGAAGAAATTCTGGAAGCAAGCGAGGAAAATATTACCATTCAAAACGGATGGGGGCCGAAAGAAATACTTGTGGAAAACGGTAAGGCGGCAGGCGTCGTATTCAAAAAATGTACCCGCGTTTACGATGACAGCCACCGGTTCGCTCCCGTTTACGACGAAGAACAGACCATGACTCTGCGCTGCGGCAGCGTTATTTTCAGCGTAGGCCAGAGTATTGTCTGGGGCGATCTGTTAAAGAATACAAAGGTCGAGCTGCGTCCCAACGGAGGCGCGGTTGCCGACAGGCTTACGTACCAGACCGCGGAACCCGATATTTTTGTGGGAGGCGACGTATATACCGGGCCCAAATTTGCCATAGACGCCATTGCGGCGGGACGGGAAGGAGCGGTTTCCCTTCACCGCTTTGTGCATGAGCACTGTACGCTGACGATCGGTAGAAACCGGAGAGATTTTATTGAACTGGATAAGGACGATCTCTTTATTGCAAGCTATGACAATACCGACAGGCAAAGACCGGAAAAAGCCGAAGAGGCGCAGGCGAAGTCCTTCCGGGATCTGTCCCATACCCTTACCGAGGAGCAGGTGAAGGCGGAAACCTCCCGGTGTTTAGGCTGCGGCGCATCCGTGGTGGACCCCAACAAATGCATCGGCTGCGGTATCTGTACTACCAAATGCGTATTTGACGCGATTACCCTTCACAGGGAGCTGCCGGGCTGCTCTACGATGATTAAATCGGAAGACAAATTAAAATACGTGCTGCCCAATATGATTAAGCAGTCCTTAAAGGTAACGTTCGCACCCAAAAAGAAATAAAGGCAGGGGCATAAGCATGCATGAATTAGGAGTCGTATTTCATATCATGGACAGTCTGGAAAAGGTGGCCGCAGAAAACGAAGTGACAAACGTCTCCAAAGTGGTTTTGGAGCTGGGAGAGGTATCAACCGTCATAGAATCCTATCTGCAGAACTGCTGGAAGTGGGCGGTGAAAAAAAGAGACCTGTTTGCAGACGCGGAATTAATTGTGGAAACGCTTCCCGCCGTCACCTACTGCGAAGGCTGCGGGCAGACTTATCCCACCGTGGAGTATGGAAAAATTTGTCCCCATTGCAAAAGTCCCGATACATGGCTTTTGCAGGGGAACGAATTTAACATAAAAGAAATAGAAGTATACTAAAAGAGAAAGAGGGAGAGATTATGATTTTTCAAATTTATGACGGAAGAACCTTATGGCAGCTTTTGGGATGGGTTCTGGTATTTGCCGGCCTGATTCTGATGAACGAAATCGCAAGGCGCACGAAAATCGGCGGCATGGCCTGCTTTTTTGCGCTTCCCGCCGTCCTCACGGTTTATTTTATCGCCATCTATATCGGAGCCGCGCAGGGCGCCGAATGGGCCTTAAATAACCAGACCTATGTACACATGAACAGCTGGTTCCATTATGCCAAGCTTTATGCGGCGCTGGCAGGCTGTATCGGTTTCATGATTATTAAATACCACTGGGGCAAGCTGGGCAAGTCCCATGCGTTTAAGGTATTCCCGTTTGTAATCGTCGCCATCAACATTCTGATTGCCGTTGTGTCTGACTTTGAATCTGCGGTCAGAGCCGGCGACATAATGGGCGGCTGGTGGAAATCTTCCGAAGGCGTATGGCTGTACGGCGGCTGGTGGAATATATTAAACGGTATTGCGGGCCTGATCAATATTGTCTGCATGACCGGCTGGTGGGGCATTTACTCTTCCAAGGATAAAAAGGATATGCTTTGGCCGGATATGACCTGGTGCTTTATCCTGGCATATGATATCTGGAACTTCCAGTATACCTATCTGAACCTGCCTACTCATTCCTGGTACTGCGGCTTTGCGCTCCTCCTTGCGCCTACCGTTGCCAATGCACTCTGGAACAAAGGGGGCTGGATACAAAACCGCGCCAATACCTTAGCGCTTTGGTGTATGTTTGCGCAGGTATTCCCGCTTTTCCAGGACGGCAGCCGTTTTACAACCGTATCCTCCGTATACGGAGCAGGCGGCGCGGCGGCGGCCTTTGGCGAAACAATGCCGACGGCGGCGAATCCTACGGCGCAGGGCGTTATTTCCGTAATCTCCGTTGTTGTTAATATCGTGGTATTTGCGGTGATACTGAAACGTGCGAAAGCACAGAAGAAGAATCCTTATACTAATGAAATTTTTACGGACCAGAAAGATTTCAAACAGGCAATGGGCAGAGCGGAATAAATATGCCCGGATAAAGCAGCGGCGCCCGCAGGTTTTGAATTTGCGGGCGCCGCTTTGTTTGAAAATTTAATAGTTTTTTTCCAGATTTTCCTGTATTTTTTTTCGCTTATTTTTAAGGTAAAACAAGACGACGACAAATAGTATAAGAGATAAGACAAGCCCGGTTATGCCTCCCCAGAAAAGCAGCTTTCCTACTGTCATAATGATGTTCGTTCCTTTCACAGTTTTTTCAAATCTTCAACCAGGTTTCCCAATATCTGCATATTTGTATCTACGCTTCCGCCATTGTTCAGATTCCTTTGATATAAATCGTCCGCTTTGTCGTAGTATTCTGCTATAATACTGTAATCCCGCTTTTCAATTGAAATTTTATTTTGAATCTCCGCATATAGCAGAGTAAGGTACATATAGCTTCTATAGTCTTCCGGATATATGTCAATCATTTCCAGCAGAGCCGCTTCGGCCTCTTCATATTGTTCCAGTGTCTGGTTAATAACGGCTATATTCTGCAGTACATGGAAATTTCTATATCCGTTTTGAAGGATACCTTCAAAGCGGAGCAGCGCTTTTTCATAATAATCGGCCGCCCGATCCTCATTTTCCTCTTGTCCCGCTAATTCAAAATAGACATCCGCCAGTTTTTCGGACAGGCTTAATTCATAACTGCTGTCCAGTCGGCTGACAGCCGTTTCCAAGAGTTTTCTTTCTTTATCCAATGCATCTTCAATTTTATTTCTGCCATCCTCATAAATCTGGACGCCTGTTAAATAAGCATGATAGCATATATCACTGTCCTCTGTCATATCCAATACTTTGCAGATCAGCGCTTCGGCCTCTTCATATTTCTTCCCGCTCAGAACAATTTCCGCCTTGGTCAGATAAACTTCCGCGTCAGAAATGCCTTTCTGCAGAGCGTCCTCCAGGAATTTTTCCGCTCCCGCGCTGTCATTGTCTCGGGCAAGCGCAATTGCGCATCTCGTATAATAAACTCCTTCACCGGGTTGAAATTCAATCGCCTTTTTATAACTGTCCGCCGCCAGATTGAATTCTTCCAGCCCCATATAACATTCTCCGGCCAGAAATTGTAACGTGGCCCACAAATCGGCGGTTTCTTCGGTAAGGTTTTTTGTATCGATCCGGATTTTCTGCACATTGGCTATGCCTTCCGCATAGCGCTGCCACATATAATAAATGTTTACCAGTTCTATATAGGCGGTTAAATCCTCCGGTCTCATTTCCACTGCGCTCTGACAGGCCTGGCTGGCTTCCTCAAACATTCCCTGCCGGTACAATTCATTGGCGCTTTCGATTTGCGCTGCGTAAGCGTTATATTCCTCCGCTTTCATCTTCTTATATCCAAGCGCGGTACATATCATGCTGACAGAGGCCAGCGCGATTACTATGCCTGCCAGAATATCCCTTTTGCGCGCATAGGAAACGTACTCATGATCCAGTTTTTTAATATTAACAAAAGCATCATGCATTTTCTCAGCAGTCTGAAAACGTTTGTCAGGTTCCTTCTGCATGGCCTTCTCTATAATGTATATCAATCCGTCGCTGACTCCGGCGCTGCGGTCTCCAAGAGGCGTTACCCGCGCCGTTGCCTTTTGCGGACGTTCCAGTGTAATCATATGATACAATGCGGCCCCCAGGCTGTATATATCCGATCTTTCATCAATTTTCGGAGAAACCTCGTATAATTCTCCGGCTGTGTCCGGTTGTATATAATTGCTCCCAAGTATTTCCGTCGCCTCATCCTGTATAATTCCACTGCTGAAGTCCGACAGAATTTCTGTTACATCTTGCCCGCCGTCCCTGTTATTATAAGAAATAGTTCCTTCTTTATTCTGTCTGACGCCGTACTGTTCCGGAGGGGAATATCCGTCGGAATGTGCCATGATGTCTTTTTTTGTGTCCTGCCCGATTGATACGTTAAAATCAATCAGACATACGTTTCCTTTAGGCGTAAGCATAATATTGGCGGGCTTTATATCCCTGTGTATGATTGCCGGCGTCTGACCGTGCAAATAGGCCAGAACGTCCGACAATTGTGTTCCCCACCTGATTATATCCTTTGCCGCAAACTTTTTTCCCTTTTTTAAAAGCTGCTGGAAATTCTCCCCTTCAATATATTCCATCACGGTATATACCCGATTATTTTCTATAAAAAAGTCATATACCTGTGGAAGATAAGGATGGCTGAGATTTTTTAAAATGTCCGCTTCTCCGCGGTTCTCAATAACGCCCTGCATATTGTCTTTTATCTTTTTTATCACAACCGGTTTTTCCAGCCTCAGGTGCTCGGCCAGATAAATTTCACCGCCTCCTCCCGATCCTATTGCTCTGATAACTTTATATGTGTTGTCCAGAACAGTGCCTTGTTCCATCATGATCTTTCCTCCTGACACAAAGCAGATTTTGCTGCCCGTGTTATTGCTTTGGTAAATGCCCCAAAATATATCCTTCTATTCAGATTCCGGTTCTGGAGTGGGCGTGGGTGTCGGCGTCGGCGTGGGGTCCGGTACTTTTTCCGGTTCTTCCGGGGGCTTTTGCTGTCCGCTGTTTTCCTGATTACCGGAATCACCGTTTCCGGAATTTATTTGTTCCGGTTGTTCTTCCTGCGCGGCCGGTAAATCCGGTTCCAGCATCTGTGTAATTACCGCTTCCGGTTTATTCTGATCCTCACGTGTTTTTCCCTGTCCGCCGCCGTTATCTGTCTTTTTCCCGAGCCTGCCGTCACCTGTCAGTTCATACCCTAGTCTTCTGATCTCGTCCGCTTTATCCGTTTTGCCGGACTGTTCGTAAATGCCCACAATTTTTAAGTATAACTCCGGATCATCCGGATATATGTTCAATGCTTTAAGCAGTACTTCAATTGCTTTATCCGCATCTCCGGCTTCATAGAGTCTGCTGGCTACCTGAAGAAATTCTTCGCTTGACGCAGCGTTACCGCCAACCATGTTTTTATAAGATAAAAGCACTTCTTCAAAACCATAATTCATATAATATTTATGGACTATTTTTACGCTGTTACAGTATATTTGCGTTGTACTGAGTTTTTCCGCATTGGCAACGATTACGCTGCTGCTTACCGCAATCCCGCATATTCCCATGAATACGATCTTATAGCTGTTTTTAACTGATTTTATCCATTTTCTTCTGTTCACCCTGTAATTCTCCCTGAACATTTACTTTACCTGGATCACGATATCCTTTTTCACCGCCGCGCCGTCCATAGGTATAGAACCGTAAAAATCGTAAAGCCGGACAGCCGTCCTGATTTTATATTTTCCGGGCTTCAGTTTTTCATTATCCAAAGACACCGTTATGCTGTTGCGTTCCGTCCGGTCCGCTTTGATTCCCTCAGGCAGTCCCAGCACGGTTATCCTTACATCTGCGTCTGCGGGAGATTCCGTTTGTACGGGAATGGTTACGCTTTTACTGCCTTTGCTTTTATAAAGAACCGGCATTTCCTGCTTTTCCCATTTGATTTTGGACTGCCGCAGGGTGATGTTAACCGCTTTTTTCAGTATGTCGCCGTTACTTAGAAGTATATTTAACATGACGGTCTGTTTCTTTTTGGAAATCATGTTGTACGGCTTTAATGACAATGTAAACTGTTTTGTATCCCGGTCATATACGACGGTAAAATCCTCCCGGTCAGAAGTGATATCTGCAATTTCGCTTGCCGTATGGCTCACGCTTGCCGTTCCTGTCATACAGGTATCCGTTCGATTGTATAAATCAATGCTTCCCTTCAGCTTTACCTTGACGGTCGGAAGAATATCCTCCACCGACACCTTCATGGATTTTGTATACTTTTTTCCATTGGCAGCCGAGGCTGTAATCTCCGCCTTATAGGTTCCTTTTTCACAATAGTCCCGAGTCCGGAATTCAATGCTGTACTCCCCGGCATCTTTTTTTACTTCCCATTGAAGATGATCGGAAAGTCTGCCTTTTGAATCGTAAAAATTTATATTATCCACAGCGCTTATCGTTATATTTTTCTGTTTCATATATACGCGGACTGTTGCATGGTCATTGGCAAGCCGCTTATTCAGGCTGATTTTGGCCTGACTTGTTTCCAGAGCAATTTTCCGCTCGTCTTCTACGACAACAGGAACCTTTAAAAGTATCTTGTCCGTCCACAGTTCCGAATTTTCCACGGTAATCTCCAATGTCTTTTTCCCGTATTTATCCAGTCCGCTTACGGTAATCCGGTCTTCCTTTAACGTACCGCCTTTGCTGACCACATAACCGTTCTGCTCGGAAATCCATTCATTTTCTTCGGGATTCCGGAGACTAAAGCTTACGGACGCTTCTTCGTCCTGCCCTTTATATACGAAAATCTTTTCCGGTGAAACGGAAAGCCTGGGTTTGGTTATAACGGTTTTAATCGTACACTTTATTGGTACCGGATCAACATAATCTTTAAAATAAATCTGCAGTACCGCGTGATGGGTTCCTTTATCCTGCGTCCGGGCATGAAGCAGGAAACTGCCGTCCTTTTTCTCCACGCTGAATTTTTGTGCAATCCCGCCGGTTTTTCCGTCGGAAAGTTCCATCCTGTCAATTTCGGTCTGTGTAGTTATTTTCAGTTCTTCAACCGCATTTTTTTCGAATACATTGATTGTTGGCTGTTTCACTTTCATTTGGGGCTGCCGTCTGGTTACCTGAACCGGTATTTCCAGTATTCCCGTAAGGCTGTCCTGATTATGGCAGACATCCTTCAGTCTTTTTCCTTCTTCCGATTCGTCAAATTTTATTACCGCCCGGGCATATACCGTATAACTTCCCTTGTCCAGATACTCTGCGTCATACTGCAGGGTATAACCGGACAAAGAATTCCCCGCGATTGTAAAGCCGTCGTCCAAGTATTGTTTCCCTTTCCGGATATATGCCAGGCTAAGCGTTTCCACTTCCGTCCCCGCGCATGTCTGAATCGGAAGAGACAGAGATTCTTTTTTCAGCAGATTTACGGTCAGGCTTTTTTCTGTCAGAACCGGCTTTGTATCATAGATGTAAACCGGAACAGATACAAAAACCTGAGGCTGGGTTCGAACCGCACAGGTTAAAACGCAGCTTCCGTTCCCTTTTATGCGTAATCCTGCCTTTCCGTCACCTAAATCCGCTATGGCCAGCATCTTTTTATCCGACACACTCCACTTTAACGCGCCGTCTTCGATCAGGCCGCCGTTTCTGTCCATTACAAAACCTGTCAGTTCGATTTCCCTGCCGGGATCAGACGGAAGGTATAACGGAACCTGCGGGCTGACTTCCTGTTCCCCTGTGGCAAGCGCAGCGCAGACCTTAATGCCTGCAGCCTGTTTTTCGTCTGTAAGCGTTACCTTAAAGGATGTCTTTCTTCCCAAAAGATCGTTTTTTAGTTTGACGGTTATTGTGCTTTTACCGGTAACTGCATTCCCCGCGGGAACAATCAGTCCATTTTCGTTTACCGTACAGACGTCGGGATTACTGCTGCTGAATTCGCAGTAAGCGCCGTAATCTTTTCCGTCGTCTGCCATAACGCTTATCCGGTAAGAGGAATCCGGATTTACCGAATTGTTTTCCAGTATCTGATCGTTTATCTTTCGCAGTTTAATCCGGGATTCCATGGGTAAAACTTTAATTTCACAGGCAGCGCTTTTTGTACCGTCCAAAGACTCTGCGACAATATAGGTTTTTCCGTATCCCTTCGTCCGTACCGCTCCATAAGAATCCACAACCGCCACCGTTTCATCCATGGAACTCCAGGTCACTTCATGGAGTCCCGGCGCGTTTTCCGGAAGCACGGCTGCAAGCAGATACAAATTCTTATCTTTTCCCAGCTCCACTTTACTGTGATTGAGAACAACCGACTTAATGCCGCTGTCCTGCTTTCTGACCTCTACGTATACATAACGGTTCAAATTGCTTCCGTCTGTTGTGGAAACGCGGACAAAGGTCGCTCCTTCCACGCCTCCCGTTACAAATCCGTCCGCATCCACCTGCAGGATATCCGGGTTCCCGCTTTCATATTTAAAAATCTGGCTGACCCCGGAGCTATTGCCGTTTTTGTCCGTTGCTTCCGCCTGTATTTGTGCCCGGGAATCTTTTGTTCCAACCGTCGTAATGCAGCCCCCCAACAGCACTGCCCACAGGGAATTCGCTTTTTGTTTATTTACTTTTACGGTAATCTGCTTTTTGATTCCGTTTTCGGTTTCGATGGAAACAACGGTGGTTCCTTCTTTTAACGCATATATTTCCTTACCTGTACACTTAACAATTTGTTTATTTTCCGCGCTGAATGACAAGGCCTTTCCATCGGCGTCAGAAGGCGTGACATTGCAGTTAATAAGCGCCGTGCATCCCAGAGCGATCTCATAATAATCTCTTTCGGTGCGGATCTGTCTGACCCCGATACCTGTCTGAAGATTGATTTTTGCCTTGTTCGAATCATTCAGTTTATCGGTTGCCGTAATGGTTACGGTTCCGCCTGAAACCGCTGTAACATTTCCGTTTTCATCCACTGCGGCTATGGTCTCATCGGACGACTCCCAGTAAAAATCTTCTCCGGGCGCCGGCCGGCCGTCGGCCGTTACTGTAATCCGGGTTGTTTTCGGCTCTTTTTCAGCCCACCCGTTTACATATATTTTAGGTTCCTCGGACTGAAGGGACAGTATCCGGTTCGTATATATACTGCGTATTGTCAAACGTATGGGAGCGCTGGCTACGCCGCCCGGCGTTTGTGCCGTTAATTGAACGCTTCCGGTTTTTATGGGAATCACTTCGCCGCTATCCGTAACTCTTGCAATTTCAGGATTATCGGTACTGTAAAAAAGCAGGGGAGGCGCGTCTGAAATAATCTGCGGCTCAAAATGACCGTATAGCATAATCGGCTCCAACGCCCGCCGGGATGCGGAGGTTTCCACTTCGGACACTGTAATAAGAGTGTTTTTGGAAAAACTCAGCCGTACATTTGCCAGCGGAATATTGACTCTGATAAAGCAGCTGGTTACCGCGCCGCCGCACTCCGCATACAGTTTTACCTGGGTATTTTTCATATTTGCTCCGCCGGCGGTAAGCGTTCCGGATGCGGGATCGAAGGAAACCGTCCCGTTTTGCAGCGCCAGTTCATTCCCGTCCAGATCCGTCATCCGCCACTTGATTTCGGGATGATCCGGGCTTTCGGGGAAAACCTTTATTTCCAGCTTTCTGGACTCATTGGGCAAAAGATTTATATGGCTTTCGCTCAGGGAGAGACGGGATACGCCGTTTTTAACCGTAACTTTTATCTGATCCTGAATCTCCGGATTGTCCCGGGAGGCGGCCGTAATTACCGCCGTTCCTTCTTTTAAAGCGCAAAGCCTGCCGCCTGGCGTTACAGATACTACGGCGGCATTGGACGACTTCCAAAAAATATCTTCTTTTGCACCGGCCGGATGTATGATATCTATGCCAAGCTGCCTCTGCTGGGAAACCCCCAGCACACACCGGCCCTGTGTATCCTGTTCTCCGCCCGTAATTTTAAACTCTTTGGGAACCTGGTAACAGCTGACTTTTACCTCTTTTGTTATCTGTCTTTCTTTGTCGGAAATAACGATCAGAATGGGGATATCTTCCCGCGACTCCGCTTCCGGTTTTGCAGTAACGTTTCCTGCTTCGTCAAAATATAAGTATCGGGTGTCTTCCTGGCGTTTCACCTTGTATTCAACCTGATCCGGCTGATATTCCGACGGATAGAAATCGCACGCAATCTTTCCCGTCCGCTTTTCCTTATTTACGCTGTTGGAACAAAGCAAAAAATGATCTGTAAAGGAAACGTCTTTAACCATTATTTTTACGGTATCCGAACCGTAGGTTTCAGAAGTTACCGTAATCTGCGCATATCCCGGAGATTTGGGAATCACTGTGCCGCCGGCCGATACCGACGCAACTTCTTCCCTGTCCGACGACCACTGCAGGCTTTCGCTTTCTTCAACCGGTTGGCCGCCTATGCTTGCCCGTAACGTTAAATTTTCTCCAATCCATACTTCATTGCCTTCGATCGCTTCCAGTGCAATTTTTTCCTGGGTATGGGCCTTAATTCGGATGTTCGATCCTTTTCCCTGGGGAAAATTTTTCCATTCCGGCATATTCTGCCCAAAATCCATCCATTTCGTATTTTTATACACATAGCTTTGTCCGGATGCGGAGGCGTCCGGCCTGCAAATCGGACTCCAGTCCGAATCGTTGGCGCCGTCAATCCAGAAGCTTTTAATATCGCCGGGCAGAAAATTTTTTCCTTCCACGATTGTTATTTCGACGGCAAAAAAAGCGTTTTCATCCCGGCTGCTTATGACGGGCTCGCAGTTAAACTGTTCCCTGTACTGCTCCAGGCCGACCGTATAATATCCCCATCGGCTGTATTCCTGCGTCGTAACCGGATTTTTAAAAAGAGGTTTTTTAAGTACCGGCTGGCTCTTTGCGCCGCCCGCCGGTTCCGCTTCCAGATATACCTGTATTTTATATTTTGCGTTTTGTGTATAGGTTCCGAAAGACACGGCGCTTACTGTTTCATGTAAACCTGCCTTCGGAAAAATATTAACGGCCTTTGCGCAATTATACGCCCCGTACATAAAATAACCGCCGCCGCCGTCATATTGATAGGTATGGGCATTCGGACTGTCCTTGGCGATATCGAAAGAATAACAGTTTACATAACCGTTATACAATGCGGTATCGTAGTAGGATACCCAGTAATAATTTTCGCCGTTATACCCGTACGGATCTTTGACCAGCCATGCGCCGTCCTGGCTTTCGCTTAAGCAATCCGCATGTTGAAAGAAACCGCGGGGATACCGGTCATCCCATCCTACAATTGTAACGGCGTGCTCCATGCCGGATTGGGGTTTTCTGTCGTCCGGGCAATAATAAGATATCTTGTATGATGAATCAGATAATTTATTATCATTGAAACAATCCTCCAGCCTGTACAGGGATACCGCAACTTCTCCCTGCAGCATAACGGCATTTTTGATTTTATTCTTTTCCCGCCCGTGATACATATTTATGTTATGAAGGCGATATTTCAAGTCAGGCGCATCTGTATTTTTGACCGCATATCCGGCGGCGGCCGCCCACATTGCCGTATGTACGTTTCCTCTTCCCTGTCCCGGGTCTATGACAATATCCTTTGAAATAGCGCCGTATTTATCGTTTTGATCCTCTTTATTCTCGTTGTACAAACAGGAGACAAGGGCTTCCCGGCTGATGGATATCTTCTCTTCCGGGTACTTTTTCTTAAGGCCGGATTCCAGTGCGCTGCATAAAGCGTATGCCCAGTCCCCGCCTTTTTCCTTGTCCTCTATTCCTTTTATCTGATTCCCCTGTTCTGCCTGCGGCAGAATATAGTCAGAGGGAAATGTGTCCGCTATGTCGCTATAATTGGAAACCAGCATTTCCCTTACCGGCAGGGTATGTCCTTCCCCTTCCGCGGATTCCTCCGCCACGGCCAGAATTTCATTTCCGCTGACCGTTTTCCGAACGCTTTCTTTATAATCCGATTCTTCGGGGACTTCCTGCACGTCCGTCTGTATATCATTATCGCTCACCGAAATATTTTCGCTTACCGTATTATCCGACACGGTCTCAGCCGGAGACGCTTCCGACCGGAAGCCGGACAGATCTGTAAACAGCAATGACGCCGCCAGCGCTATTCCCGTTATTTTTTTCATTCTACTGTTTTTCATAACCGCACACTTCATTTCCTGTTTATTTTCTGTAATTCACATTTTGACCGGAAAATTCGCTTAAATCCGTTACGATTGCTTCCGCCTTATCCCGTTCCGGATATATGTACAGCTCATGCTGCAGTTCCTGATCTGTAAGGCACATTCCGGTATCCGCCAAAGTTTCGTCCTGATACTCTTTCAGTCTGTACTTTCCTGCCAGTCTGATACAAATGAGGGACATACTGTATTCCATCTGCTGTATATCGGAATATAAAATTTCATATACTTTAACCCGTACGCCGTTTCCGTCATGGTAGTCCTTCGCCCCGTAAACAACCTGAAGCTTCTCTTTGAAAAATCTCAGGGTCAGACCGATCGTTTCATATCCCCCTCCCGCTTTCGAGCCCTGAAAGGCTGCCGCCAATATGACCAAGGGCATAATAATATTGCCGAAAACCGCTCCCACGTCCAATTTACCGTCCATAAGCGTCTTAAACAGCGCGACGGCAATATAAAAAATTAAAACTACTTTTACAACGGCCCACAGCTTGGACGAAGCTTTTTTATTTACAAATATGCTGCTGATCATAGAATATTCTTTTTCGGAATTCATTCATGTTCTCCTCTTTTTCTGAAACGGAATCCGGCAGACAACTCTCCGGCTGTCCGCCTGTCCGTTTTGCAATTACTGGTTAAAGCTGCTTGCCAGCTCCGAATCGGCGGTACCGAATGCTTCTGCCGCACCGCATGCCTGTTGTCCGAAAGCTCTTACAAGCTCCGGGAACTGGTCCAGGGTTGATTTCATGGATGAATAGGAATTCAGGAACGCATCCTGCGCGAGCCCGTCCCATCCGTCACAGGCCGCGTTGATTTTGCTGTCAACCTGTGCCAGTAAGCTGATTAACTCATCCGCCAGTCCCTGAATATCCTGACCCTGCTGATTTAACTCTTCCGGTGTCAAACGAATTGTCGCCATGTATTTCACCTCCCCTTTCGTATTTTTATATCATTTCTGTTACCAGAAAAAATATCTTAGAATGACGATGTGTCAATTTTTAACTGGGCCGCCCTGCCGTTTAAATTCTCATAGGCGATGGACGCTTCTTCCACACATTCCGCCAGCATCTCAAGCAAATCCGCATATCTTTGGATATCCTGAGCCCAGTTTACTTCCAGATTACCGTAAAACGCCTTTCCGGCCGCGGACTTCCAGCCCGCATCCTTAAGCTGTTCGATCATATTCACCAAATCTGTTTTCAGAGTTCTAAGGTGTTCCGACTTCTCGCGGTATACCTTTGCCGCGCTGTCAAAAACTTCCGTGTCAAAGCACAGGTCGTTAACGCTTTCATATGCAATCATGTATCTGCACCCTCTCTCTTATAAGATCATTCCCAGTTCCGGCTTCAGTTTTTTAGCCATTTCTTTTTGTTCCCGCGCTTCTTCCATCCGTCCCATGGCCTCGAATATATTTCCCTTTATTACGTGGAGCTCCGAGGAATCGGCGCTGAGCGATTCGACGAAATCAACCATTTCCAGCGCTTTGTCATATTCCGCCAGGTCTTTATGGCATAATGCCCTGAATAAATAAGCGTCTATGATCCCGGGCGTATGTATGGTAATGGTTCTGTAAAGAGAAACCGCTTCTCTGTAGTAGTCTGCGGCGGCCTGCATCCCGTTTAACTGCTTTACGGCCATCGCCCTGTAGTAAAAGGCCGCTCTGACGAAAGGGTTATCCTCCGGCAGCGTCAGCATTTTTTCGGCATTTTCCAGGAGCTTTTGATATTCCTTCCGGGACAGATAAATGTTCATTAAAAAGTATCTCGTCTCATAGTCCACGGCGGAATCCGTTTCAAAGGAAAGACATTCGTTAAAGTACCGTATGGCGGAATCCATATCTTCTTTCATGCCGCATAGTTTTGCTTTTTCAAACGTCAGGTTTCTTTTTTCAACCTCATAGCCGTCCATCTGTTCCGCTTCCTCAATCATCTGCAGGGCGCGGTCTGTGTTGCCGAGTCTTGCCTGCAGCTGGATTTTGTCATAGAAAATGGACACATCCTCCGGGAATAAATCTCCCGCCGTTTTTACAACTGCCTCCGCCTCTTCAAAACGCTGTAATGCGCAGAGAACCTCAAATTTGAAATGGTATCCTTCAAATATGTCGGGAGCATATTTTGTCATATCCGTTAAGGTCTCCAGGGCTTCTTCGTATCTGTTTTTTCCGATCTGCAGCGTCGCTTTTTTCAGTCTGTATTCCGGCGCGTCGGGGTTTTTTAATATTGCCTTGGAATAATTACGCAAGGCATATTCCACGTCGTTTTTTTCTTCATAAACCAGGCCCAGATTAAAATAGACAAGGGCATCGTCCAATCCTTCCGAGATTGCCAGGTTAAAGTTTTTAACCGCTTCGTCGGAATTTCCCTGGATGAAGCATATATTGCCCAGATGAAAGTACGCGGGGGCATAGTGTTTATCCGCCAGAAGAATTTTATTGTAGGTTTCGTACGCTTTGCCGAAGTCTTCCATTGCGGCATACGTATTGCCCAGATTAACGTAAGTGTCCGGGTTCATGGGGTCAAGCTCCAGGGCTTTTTCAAAATATTTAATGGCCTCGTTTTCTTTTCCGTTTGACGCAAGCGTCAGCGCTCTCTGGTTTAAGTCGAGTATTTCTTCTTTAATGTTTTCCATCCGTTTATTTTTACCTCTCTTTTGAATTTTGTTTTTTCGGTGATTTTTTCTATGGGTACTCCGCTTTTCTGCTCTACAAGGCTTAAGAACTGGTCAAAGGGCTTATAGTAGGCATAGAACAGCCGGAACCCGTCTTCTCCTGTCA
>ERZ779637.230-NODE-230-length-41842-cov-13.177280_pt1 | contig 41842 bp, 41 predicted proteins | sample MGYA00514196_ERZ779637 | MGnify/ENA primary metagenome ERZ779637 (study PRJEB29562, sample SAMEA4376700) | mouse gut metagenome | isolation source: Cecum | study: EMG produced TPA metagenomics assembly of the A DSS colitis mouse model was used to assess the...
CCCGCATCGGCGCCGACTCGACCTTTTGTTTCGCGCAACACTAATTTTTGCAAACTATTTGCCCGAACCCGGAACCCCGCGGCCCCCCCCCCCCCCGGCAGAAGCGCAGAAAACTGTCCGCAATCCGGAGACTGTCTTGGTAATTCCGGATTTTGCAGACGCATATCCTCTCTACCCCCAAATATTCGAGCAGTATTTTTCAGAAGACCGCCCAAATCTGGCACTTCTAATTTATTTGTCCGCAGAGGATTCTACACCAGAGAATATCGATGCCATACAAAAGATTTTACAGCGGCATGAAGCCTGCGACTGTGATGTGATTCTGCATTCTGGAAAGACTTTGGAGGAATATGCTCTGTTCCAGTATGCGGACTACTTTGTTACTACCCGCAACAGAAAGACAGTATTCAGAACCTGTCTGGCTGATCTCTGCCGAACCAAAATACTCTATGGAACCGATGATCCAATATTTTCTGACCGTTCAGAGCGTACATAAAAGTGAGGGACATGCATGAGGTGCATATTTATCACCGGCATCACTGGCTATATTGGCTCCCATCTGGCTCGAAAGCTCCTGCCGGATTGGGAGGTCTGCGGTCTAGTCCGACAGCCGCTGAATTTGGAGTATATCTCGGATATTGCGCCCCAGATTAAGATGTTCAATTATGACGGCACTTATGACAGCATGGACGCCGCTCTAGGGACCAGTCGGCCGGATTTGGTGTACCATTTGGCGACGTATTACACCGGGAGCCACAGCGGGGAGCACATCCAAAAGCTGCTGGATTCCAACATCGCAATGGGGCTCCATCTGCTGGAGGCCATGTCTGCCCACCGCGTTCCAAACCTAGTCAGCGCCTCCACTGTCATGGCGCACTATGGAGGAGAGGAATACCGGCCGCTTAACCTCTACGCCGCCACAAAGCAAGCTTTTTCCGACCTGTTGGCCTACTATGTGGACGCCGGACTACTGCACGCGGTAACGTTGGTACTGTCCGACACTTACGGCCCAGGCGACCACCGCCCCAAGGTACTGAACCTCATCCGGGACGCAGCGCGGAAGGGGGCGCCAATGGCCCTCTCCCGCGGCGATCAGGATTACGATGTGGTCCATATTGATGATGTGTCAGCTGCGTTCCAGACGACCGGCCTTCAGCTTTTGGAGGGGCATTTGCGAGGCGGTACATTTCAAGTTGTACCAGAGGCACCGCTCACTCTCCGAGCCACGGTAGGGAAGCTGCTGCATCTCCATAACTCCTCCTGGCAAGGGGGCTGGGGACAGCGTCCCGAGGCAGATCGGGAAATCTTACGGGCAGTCCGGGTCTATCCAACACTACCTGGATGGAGGCCCATGGTCTCTTTAGAAAAGGGATTGAGCAGTTTGGAGTGGGCGGATTGATTCAGGGCGAGATATGGGTTTACTGCCCTCGTTAACTTTCCCGTTTCCCCTTCAAAGAAATGGAAGTTGTAGTTTTTCTTCTGGTGATAATCCTTTTACCGCCCGTTTCCCTCTTGCCATCTCCCCTCCGAGCTTTGCATTGCCTTCGGCTCATTCACCACGCTTTGCAAGAGATCTACCGCTTCTTCTAGCTGAGAATGGTCTCCTCGCCGCTCTCAATCAGGGCAGGCAAATCATCATGGCGCGGGCACAAAAACAATGTGTAGAGGTGGAGCGCCGGATTGACGTGCCGGAAACGCTGCCGTTCTTGGACAAGGAACTTTGCATGGTGCTGATGAACTTATTGCAAAACGCGCTGACTCCAGAGGGGATTCGGAAATGGCTTCGGGACGATCTCCATATCCGAGGTGTCCATCTGTATATCGAGACGGAAAATTCCCGCTTTGCTCCAGTGGACCATGACGAGGAACGTGATCTGTGCCGCACAACGAAAAAGGACAAGTCCGCCCACGGCTACGGTCTGAAAGCAGTTCAAACCGTGGCGCGGAAGTATCAAAGCGAGTTGCTGCTGAAATTCCCGGACAACGTCTTTTCCGCCACTACTGCCCTGCAAATGCCAGATTAAAAAGCCGCCCTTTCTGTGACGATCCACAGAGAGGGCGGTTTCTATTGGATAAAAGCGACAAACTGTTTGGTAGTCTCCTGCTGATAGGCGCGGCTGATTGAAAGTTCTGCTCCGGTGTCCAGAAGCAATCCCCGCGCAGTTCGCTTATGGACGTATTTCAAATTGACAACAGAACTATGATGACAGCGGCAGAACGTGTTCCCCCGCAGATGGGAAAGCAAATCCCGAAAACTCAGGTTGACGGATATGACTTCTTCCGGCAGATACACGGCGGCTTTGTGGTTGACCTCCTCCGCGTAGAGAATATCCTAGACCATTACCTTGCGTAAGCCGCCGCTGACGGGCAGCGTGATCTGCTCCGGGCGGTAGTTTTTCGCAGATCCCAGTCTATGGCCTTTGCCAGCTTTTTCTCATCCACTGGTTTCAAAAAATATTCCAGCGTATAGGTGGAAAAGGAGTCTGGTATATATTCCGCATAGGCGGTGATGGAGATGATGGAGCAGCCAATATCGGATTCCCGCAGATGGTTGGCCAGCTCCACACCGTTTTCCTGCGCCAGCCTAATATCCAACAAAAGCAGATTAAAAGACGCAGGCTGGTCCCGCAGAGCTGTCAACAGCGGCCCCCCTGTGGTAAAGCTGGAAACGGCAAAGTCAATATTCCGCCGGAAATGGCGGTCCTCCAGAATACGGCAGAGCATGGTTTCATCTTCCTGCGCCATCAGCGGTTCATCCTCGCATATTGCAATACGGTACATGCTCTGTACGCATATCCTCCGCCGTTTTCGCCGTGAAGAATACGCTCCGTCCAGATATCGTCCGTGTCATCGTCCGGGGCGCCGTCGGGGTGGGGGATCGTCTCCACCTCCGAGGTAATAGCGCACATATCCCAAAAGACGGCCTTGAGCCGATCCACCCCGTCGGGAGTCAAGGCGGCAACGTCCATGCCGTCACCATCCCCCCGGCGTCGGTTCATTGGTAAAGAGGATGCCGAATGGCGAGGCGGTAACCGCCTCAACGAAAACAATCAGGCAGATAATCGGGATCAGGAACGCGCCGCCCAAAAGTCCGGCAATGGCGATTATCAGAGAGGACACGGTCTTGGCCGTCATAAAGGCGACTTTCCGGGACAGATCCAGCGTAGCCTTAGCCCTACTGCCGGACGTTGGAGCAGCTTGTGCTGGACACGCTGTTTTGCCAGCTCTAAAGGCCGCGCCGCAGTTTTCTTCTTCGCCGCCGCAGACGCCGCCTTTGCGGTGGACTTGGACGCCGCAGCAGTCTGACGGGTCTTCGAGATAAAAGATCCGCCAACGGGCTTCTGAACCGCCCCAGTAAAAGGGAGGCTTTTGTCTATTGTCCGGTTTTACTGGGGCGGTATACTGCACAGTGGGGCGTTTGTTCTGTCAATGGGTGGTGCCCATGGCCTCTCCAATATCCTGCTGGTTGGTTACGACGGCCTCAATGGCATACTCCAGCGCTTTCGAAATGGTCTCCAGGGAGGCGCTGGCCATGGTAACGGCCTTATCCACCACCTGTCCCGTGGCAAAAGGCACATGGATGAAGCCCGCCCGGATATGGGGATACTTGGTGGCGGCCATGTGCAGCACATTGTACATCACGCAGTTGCACACGTAGGTGCCCGCGGTATAGGAGATGTGGCAGGGCAGGCCGTGGTCCCGCACGTTCTTCACCATGGCCTTGATGGGGAGGGTGGTGAAATAGGCGCTGGGTCCATCCGGCTGGAGGGGTTCGTCTATGGGCTGCTCTCCGGCGTTGTCGGGGATCCTGGCCTCCGCCAGATTAATGCCCACCCGCTCAATGGTCACGCAGGCGCGGCCTCCGGCCTGACCGACGTTAATCACCACGTCCGGGTTGTGGGCCTGGATGCCCGCCTCCACCGCGGGTCCGCTCTTGGAGAACACCGTGGGGATCTCCAGCTTGATGATCTCCGCTCCGGCAATGGTGTCTGGCAGGAGCTTCACCGCCTCGTAGGCGGGGTTCACGGTCTCGCCGCCAAAGGGGTCAAAACCTGTTACCAAAATTTTCATTTCGCGTCGTCCTTTCGTTTTTGTAGTGGAAAAATCAGCTCGATTGATGGAAGGCGGATATTGCTGCGGCAGTCATAGAGCTCCATGGACTCCACGTTGTCCTTCAGCTCGTATCCGGACGAGGGGAGCCAGGTCTCCATAAAATAACACTTTGCCCTGGCCACAGACAGGGCGAGGTCGTTGGGAACCTTGAACTTGATGTGAATCTCCGCGTATTCCCCCGGCTCCAGCTCAAGTACAGTGAACTCCTCTCCCTGCCCGGGGCTGTCCACCAGGTCCCCCACAAAGTAGGAAAACCGCCCCTGCTGATCCGGATTATGGAAGATCACCATGGTGCCGCTTGGGTTGGAGCGGTTCTCCAGCTTGTCCCGCAGGCCGTAGAACCGCTTTTGCAGCTTCTGGACATCTGCTTTGTAGGTCTTTTTTTCCGTTACCATCTGAACGCCAGCCACAAAGCGGCTCTCCTCATAGGAGGCGGTATCCACGGTGATCCGCTTTTTTTGAAAGAGAGAAAACATAGGGCCCCTCCTTATTTTACAACCTGGAGCCGCCGCCGAAGGATATCGGATGGACCGCCCCTTTGGCTTGCGGGCACTGTCCCCCTCCCCGCGTCAAGCCTCATACGACCGGGAATCCATCCTTCATAATCAGAATATCGTCGGCGTAGATCGTAGGGAACTGGAATACCAGGTCAAAGTGGCCCGCCGCGTCGTGAACGCCGCCCAGCGCCAGATTCCGGCCCATGCCGATGTGGAAGGTGGTGAAGGTCGACTCGTCCTCTATATAGCAGTTCCCCTTGCAGCGTGAGATCTTGTTGAGACCGATGCCCAGCTCCCCGGCCACGTAGATCCCCCGGTCTCCGAAGGAGTTCATGTAGCGCCGGAGTCCCTCGCCGGCCTCCCCGCCGATCTCCACCAGCCTGCCCTGACGGAAGGTGAGCTGGATGGGGGTCTCAGGGCGGCCCAGATAGCCCAGGGAGCCGTCCACCACAGCCCGGCCGGTGGTCACCGTCTCCTCTATTCCGATATAGATCTCGAAGCTGGAGGAGCCGGCCTTTCCGGGCTGATCGGCCAGGCCGTTAAACAGACCGGGGGTCCGCCCCCGTTTGCCGAAGCGGAGATCCGTCCCCAGGGCCGTGGTCACGCGGACGCTCTCCGCCTGCCGCAGGGCCTCCAGCATTCCCCGTCCCGTCCGCTCCGCTTCCGCCGGGTCCATGGCCATGAAGTCCAGCGTCAGCGCCGGCGGCCCTTTTCCGTTGGAAAGAGGGAGAGAGAGAAACCGGCCACCCCGGGACAGGACCTGCTTAACAATCCGGTTCGTCAGAATGGAAAAATTGGTTGCGCCAACGACAAGATCGTGGTGCAGAACAAAATCCGCCATGGAGTGGAGTACCTTGCCGGGGTGGGAGCGATGCTCCTGAATGGTCACCAGGGTGACCTCCGTGCCGCGCTGGTCCGCCGCGATCCACATGGCCATGCTCTCATCCACATGACGTTCATCGGAGAGGATCAGAACCTTTTCACCCGGCCGCACCTTGCACCAGCGCTCCATGACAATCCCGGCCCCCTCCTCCAGTGATAAGCCCATAGGGGGTCACAACCTTTCAGCCAGACAGACAGGGGGCCTGCGGATGCAGCCCCCTGCCGTCTGCGTTTGGGATCAGAAATTTACAGCAATAAACATATAGGCCAGCTGGAACACCAGCATGATCGCGGAGGGGATGGCCTGCATCTTGATGATGGAGTACTTGTCCTTTACCTCCAGGTACACGCCGGGGACGATGTTGAAGTTGGCGGCCATGGGGGTCAGCAGGGTGCCGCAGTAGCCGCAGGTCATGGCCAGCGTGACCATGTACAGGGGATTGCCGCCCAGGCTGATGACAAAGGGTACGCCCACGCCCACGGTCATAACCGTGATAGCGGCAAAGGCGTTGCCCATGATGATGGTAAAGAGCATCATGCCCAGGGCATAGGCCACAATGCCGATGTACACGTTGCCGGAGGGGATGATCTTGCCGAAGAGCACGGAGAACGCGTCTCCTACGCCGGCCCGGGTAAACACCGCGCCCAGGCAGGAGAGCAGCAGGGGCATGATATACACCGCGCTGGTCATATCCAGGAAGCGGCGGCCCTCCTCCAGGAAGACCATGGGCTTGTTCTCCTTGTTCCAGAGCACCAGGATGATAACGCCGAAGATGGTGGCAAAGAGGGATCCGATCAGGGAGCTCCAGCCGGGCAGGAAGATGGAGATCAGAATGGTGAACACGCCCGCGCCGAAGGCGGGAATGAAGATCTTCATGCCGATCCTCTTGAAGTTGCGCAGCTGCTCCTCCTTGGGGGCGGCCTCCAGGTTGCCCCGGCGGACCAGCTTCAGCCCGGCGGGCACGCAGATGATGGCCACAATGATGCCGCTGATGAGCGGAGGCAGCCACTGGCCGAAGGCCACCACCACGCCCAGCAGGGACCAGAACAGGCCCGTGGGCAGATAGTACTTGTTGTCCTTCTTCATCCAGGCCCGAATGCCGCAGTAGATGCAGAACACGCCGGAGAGGATGTACATGATCTGAACCAGCTTGGCGGAGATGGTGACCTCCGCATCCATAAAGTATGCAAACATTGATACGTCCTCCTTTCCTTACTTCTGGGTCTTCATGACCGCGCCGTAGCACTTCTTGCTCATGCGGGTATCCACGGCGATGGTGTAAACCGCGGCCATCAGCATGGCAAAGGCGGCCACGGGGATCTGCACCCGGACGATCTGCATCACGTCCACCTCATAGCCGATGTTGGCCAGGGTGGACTGGATGAGCAGCACCGACGCGTTGGCGGCGAAGCAGCACTGGCCGAAGAAGTTGCCCACGTTGTAGTGCATACCGTAGAGGGCCTTCATGCACTCCTCGTGCTCCTCGGCCACAGCTCTGCCGTTGGACTCCACGATACCAACGGTCATGGGCATCAGGATGGGGCGGACATAGGCGGGGACGCTGCCGATGGGGATCTTGAAGATGATAAAGAACTCATGGGCGATGCCCCAGACAGCCATCAGCATGCCGGTGCTGAGGCCCTGAAGCTTCCGGATCAGCTCCGCGCCGGCCTCCTTCAGACCGTTGCGCTCCAGGGTGCCGGTAAGGATCATCAGGATAATGGTAATCAGCTGGGTTCGGTTGGCAACAAAGGTCTTTCCCACGGTCTCCAGCAGTTCGCCGGGGGGGATCTGTCCGCACACCGCGGTCACAATGGTGGACACAAAGATGATTGCGATCGGCTCCAGCTTGAGCGCAAAGCCTATGACCACAACCAGGACGCCAAGTAAGCTTAACATAACTCCACTCCTTACAAAACACAATTTGGGGATCTTTTTGTTCAAAAATAAAGCTGGTCATTATTATTGCATAATTGTCATTTTTTGTCAATTAGACGAACTGCTCAAAGTAGGTTTTGAGAATTTGGTACTTTGTACCAAATTCTCTCCTGGTACCAGGAGAGCGCCAAGGCGCAAAAACGGCGGGGGATGAGCAACGCTCATCCCCCGCCGCAGCGCCGGTCAGCGGCCCCCGGCCTCCGGAGTTCTCCCGGCCCACAGCCTCGCCAGAGCCCCCTTGCAGGGCCGGAACAGGACCAGGGCCATCACAAAATTGCCCGCACAGTGGAGCACGTCAAAGGGGATCCCCTGGACCCACCAGCTCAGGGCGAAGGCCCAGCCCCCCACGGCCAGATACGTCAGCGCGCACAGACCCCCGAAGCACAGCCCGAAGGCCCCGGACAGCACCGCCCACCCCAGGGGGGACTCCATCCGCCGCAGGGCGCAGGCCGCCAGGGCCAGGACCAGCCACACATACAGGTAGCAGGCGGACCACAGGCCAAAGCCCCACAGGGCGTACTCCAGCAGCACATAGGCGTAGATGGGCAGCAGGGCCCTCAGCCCCAGCACCGCCGCGTAGACCATAATCAGCAGGGACACCGGCTCGATGTTGGGCAGCCACGCCATAGCCAGCTTGCTCCCCAGGAGCAGCGCCGTCAGCAGGCCCAGCACCGCCGTGTCCCGGGCGTAATTTCTCCCCCTAGTAGGCATCGTAGCCCACGGTGAGGGTCAGCTCGTAGCGCTCCCCGTCGGCAATGGGGGTGGCGTCCGCGGCGGTGTTGAGCATCTCGCCGCTTTTTGTCACCTTCCACCACTCCTGAGCCCCCTCGTCGGCCGTCTCGCCGTCGGCGGTGAGGATATACAGGCCGTAGGGCCCCTGGTTGTCCTCCACCACCCCGCCGGAGACCAGGGCCGGGCCCAGATACGCCTCCGCCGTGGTCAGCGCAACGTCCCGGCTGGAGCCGTCGCCGTGGACCACCTCCACGGTGATCCGCTTCTCCCCCGCCGTGCCGCCGGGGGACGCCAGCCGCCACACCAGCAGCAGCACCGCCGCCGCAGCCGCCAGGCAGACGGCGGCGATCACGATTTTCCCATGGTTCCTCTTCTGTTCGCTCATCATGCTCTCTCCCTCGTCTATTTCCGGTCCCTCCGGCCCAGCAGGCCGTCGGGGATGTCCAGGATATACCGCTCGTAGGCGTTGATAATGGTGGTCTCCCCCCGCTGGTGGACCCGGGGCAGGTCCGCGCCGTAGCTCATGTGGACGTGTCCGTGGACCATGTACATGGGCTTGTACCGGTCCAGGAGGGACAGCAGGCACTCGAAGCCCCGGTGGGCGTAGTCCTCCCCGTCGCCGTAGCCCTGGGCCGGGGAGTGGGTGACCACCAGATCCACGCCCCCGGCCCGCCAGAGCTGGAAGCGGAGCTTCCGGATCCGCCGGGCCATCTGGCGCTCGGTGTACTGGTGGGGGCCGCCGCTGTACTGGATGCTTCCCCCCAGGCCCAGAATGCGAAGGCCGTTCACCGTCACCAGCTTGTCCTCGATGCAGTCGCACCCCTCGGGGGGGCGCATTTCGTAGGTCCTGTCGTGGTTCCCATGGACGTAGAGCACCCGCGCCCGGCCCATGGTCACCAGAAAGGACAGGTAGTTGGCCTTCAGGTCCCCGCAGGAAATAATCAGGTCAATTCCGTCCAGCCGTCCGGGCTGGTAGTAGTCCCAGTAGTATGGGCTCTCCTTGTCGGAGACCAGAAGGATTTTCACAGCAGCGGCCCCTCCTTCTCCGGCTGGATCTGATCCCGGTACACCCCTTGCAGGCGTACCAGGGCCCTGGACATGGGCAGCAGCTCCTCGTAGGCGGGGATGGTCCCGTCCACGCCCTCGCACAGCCAGTCCATGCGCATGATCTCCTGGGGGGAGAACCACTTCTCCCCGTCGCTGCGCACCGTCCCGTCCTGGGACCGGATGGGCTGCTGGAAGGGCAGAATACTCTCCTCCGCCACCCCCTTGCGGAGGATGTTCACCAGCTGCACCACCCCGGAGGGCAGATCCGGACTGAGCAGCACGTCGATGGCCCGGCTGCTCATGCCCCACCAGTAGTTCACCGCCCTGTCGTCGTCCCGGGAGCTGATGGCGTCCCAGCTGCCGCTGAAGATGCTGCGCACGATCTTGACATAGAAGTTGCCCCAGTGCCAGTAGGGGGAGGCCAGGGGGGCCATGGTCCCGTCGGCCCGGAGCTGGCAGAGGCCCCAGGGCTCCTGGACCCGGTCCGGCGTGGGGATGTCCCGGTTGGAGATCAGATCCACCCCCTCCCGGATCAGAACGCCCATGGGGTCCTCCTCCACGCAGGACCAGCACAGCCGGACCCGGGCCCGGGGATTGGTAAGCCGGGCCCCCAGGGCAAAGGCGTTGATGCTGGCGGGCACGCCGAAGATGGGGTTGGAGGCCACGTAGCCGATCTGCCCGTCCCGGCTCATGGCCCCGGCGATGGCCCCGGTGATGAACTTGCCCTCGTAGATGCGGCTGTAGTAGGTGCGCACGCTGGCGTAGGGCATGGAGGCGGAGCAGTTGAGCACCCGGACATTGGGATACTTGGCAGCGATCTTCCGGCAGGCGTCGATGAGAGGGGGCGTGGTGGCGAAGATGACCTGGGCCCCCTCCCCGATGACCTCCTCCATGGCCTCCACCGCCGCCTCGGGCTGGACGCAGCTGCGGACCTGGGCGGTGACCTTATCCCCCATCACCGCCTCCATATACTGCCGGCCCAGATCGTGGGCCCGGACCCAGTCGCTCTCCTCGGGGCTGTGCTCGTTGATGAAGGCCACGTTGAGCCGGTCCGGGAACACGGCCTTCACCAGCCGGCCCCAGAGGCCCTGGGCGGGCTCCTCCTCCCCCTTCTGCTCCTGGGTCTCCGTGCTCACGGAGATGGGCTCGGTCTGGGAGAGGACCTTCACGTCCGCCCACACGGCGTTCAGGGTCTTCACCAGCTCCGCGGCCGGGGTGGTCTTGAGCTGCTCGAAGGGATACACCCGCAGCCACACCAGCAGCGCGTCCGCCGCCGTCACGGGCAGGCTCTCTCCCCCCAGCTTCTTAAATGCCTCGGTGAAGAAGGTGAAGCCGGAGATGAACCTCAGCCGCTCGTCCTCAGTCCACACGTGGTCCGGCTCATAGCCCAGGGCGGCCTGGAGCTTGGCAAAGCTGCCCACCCGGCTGAAGTAGACCCGGTAGAGCTTTGTCATCTGATAGGAGCGCATGAAGTCGTAGTAGGCCTGGACCGCCGGATCGTCGGACCAGCTGGGGATGACCCGGATGACGTAACCCGGGATGGTGGGGGCGTGGTAGCTCTTCAGGACGCTGGCCCGCTTGTTGCCCTCCTGGACGTAGAACCGGCCCAGGTACTCATAGCAGCGGATGGGGTCCCGGATGCCCTCGTCCCCCAGATGGGCCGCGCACAGCTCCTTCCACTTGAAGGCGAACTCCGAGTCCGGCTCCAGCAGGGGCATGAAGTTGGCGGCAAAGGCGCTGCGCCGTCCGGCGGTCTTGGTGCCGGTGACCTGCTCGGTGGGGATCTCAATGACCCCCATGTCCACCCGGCCGGCCACCATGGCGTCGTCCAGGATCTCGTCGAGCACCTGGGGATAGGGATAGCGCCCGTGGAGAACGCAGTCCTTATAGTTCTTCTGGCCCAGTCTGAGGGCTCTGCTGTACTGTTCCGCCGCTTCCTGTCTGTTCACTCCAGATATCCTCCTTTGCTCCGCCGGCCTCCGGCGGGTCCCAATGGCTTCTGACTGTCTTCACGAAATCAGGGTCATTATAAAGCAAAGAGGGGCCGGGATGCAATCCCCAGAGGGCCGGGGAAACGGAGATTTTTCCCGGGAAAAGGCGGTCAGAACTGTCACATCTGATAAAAACCGGGCCAGGGGCGCGCCGCTCTCCGGGCGCAGTATTCCCAGAATTTGTTGCAAATACCCCTTGACGGGGCGGAAATCCTAGGATAGGATAGGGATTAACAAGGGAGGGAGGGGTCCATTTGAAGATATCTGCCAAGAGCCGCTACGCCCTGCACCTGATGCTGGCCCTGGCCATGCAGGAGGAGGGCGTGAACCTGTCGGTGAAGTCGGTGGCCGAGCAGCAGGGCATCAGCGAGAAGTACCTGGAGCAGATCATTCCCGTGCTGGTGCGCAGCGGTCTGGTGCGCAGCGTCCGGGGGGCCCGGGGGGGCTACCACCTGGTCAAGAGCCCGGAGGACTATACCGTGGGCCTGATCCTGCGGACCGTGGAGGGCAGCATCGCCCCTGTCTCCTGCCTGGACGACGCGGTCAACCAGTGCGCCCGGTGCAAGGAGTGCGTCACTCTGGATCTGTGGGAGCAGGTGGACCAGGCCATCAGCAATGTGGTGGACCACGTGACCCTGGCCGATCTGGTGGACAAGCAGCGGCGCATTGACGCCCGGTGCACCGCCGGCCGGGGGCAGCGGGGGAACTGCTGAGCGCCCCTATTTCCGCGCACAGGAGAGGCGTTCATCCGGGCCGCTGAAAAAAGGGCTTGACTTTTTCCCCTCCCCGCCGTATGATAGGGATAACAGTAACTCCTATTTCCATATAGGGATTTAGGAGAAGATACCGGGGACGCGCCCCGAAGGAAGAAAGAAGGAACCGCCCATGTTTGTTTACGCTGACAACGCGGCCACCACCGCCATGAGCAAGGCCGCTATTGACGCCATGACCCCTGCCATGCACCAGCTCTACGGCAACCCCAGCAGCCTCCACCAGAAGGGCCGGGAGGCCAACTACGCGCTGATGGACGCCCGGGAGACTGTGGCCCGGTGCCTCAACGCCCAGCCCAGGGAGATCTACTTCACCGGCTGCGGCACGGAGTCGGACAACTGGGCCATCACCGAGGGGGCCCGCCTGGGGGCGGAGCAGGGCAAGAAACACATCATCTCTGACCCCATCGAGCACCACGCCGTGCTCCACACCCTGGCCAAGCTGGAGAAGCAGGGCTTTGAGGTCACCTACCTGCCGGTCCACGAGGACGGCGTGGTGCGCCTGGAGGATCTGGCCGCCGCCATCCGCCCGGACACCTGCCTGGTGACCATCATGTTCTCCAACAACGAGATCGGCACTGTCCAGCCCATCCGGGAGATCGGGGCCCTGTGCCGGGAGCGGGGAGTCCTCTTCCACACCGACGCGGTCCAGGCGGTGGGCCACCTGCCCATAGACGTGGCGGCGGACAACATCGACATGCTCTCCCTCTCCGGCCACAAGTTCCACGCCCCCAAGGGCGTCGGCGCGCTGTACTGCAAGAAGAGCGTGCCCATCAGGAACTTCATCGAGGGCGGCGCCCAGGAGCGGGGCCGCCGGGGCGGCACCGAGGCCATCCCGGCCATTCTGGCCATGGCGGCGGCCATGAAGGACAGCTGCGAGCACATGGAGGAGAACATGGCCCGCGTCTCCGCCATGCGGGATAAGCTCATCGACGGGCTGAGCAAAATCCCCCGCTCCCGCTGCAACGGCAGTCCGGACCACCGGGCCCCGGGCCTCGTCAGCTTCTGCTTTGAGGGCATCGAGGGGGAGAGCCTGCTGCTGCGGCTGGATCTGGCCGGCATCTGCGCCAGCTCCGGCAGCGCCTGCACCAGCGGCTCCCTGGACCCCAGCCACGTACTGCTGGCCCTGGGTATGCCCCACGAGATCGCCCACGGCTCCCTGCGGCTGAGCCTGTCCGAGTACAACACCATGGAAGAGGTGGACTACATTCTCCAGCAGGTGCCGGAGGTGGTGCGCACCCTGCGGCAGATGAGCCCCGTGTGGTCCCGCATGCTGGAGACCATGGAGGACCCCTACCAATAAACAGGATTTTCATCCGGATCAGAAAGGACGAATAGAAGCTATGGCAATGGAATACAGCGAAAAGGTGATGGAGCATTTCGCCCATCCCCACAACGTGGGCACACTGGAGGACGCCAACGGCGTAGGCGAGGTGGGCAACGCCAAGTGCGGCGACATTATGCGCATGTACCTGAAGATCAGCGACGACGAGGTCATCGAGGACGTGAAGTTCCAGACCTTCGGCTGCGCCTCCGCAATCGCCACCAGCTCCATCGCAACGGACATGATTAAGGGCCGGCCCCTCAAGGACGCCCTCACCCTGACCAACAAGGCGGTGGTGGAGGCCCTGGACGGCCTGCCGGCGGTGAAGATCCACTGCTCGGTCCTGGCGGAGCAGGCGGTGAAGGCCGCCGTGGCGGACTACTACAAGCGCAAGGGCATCCCCTTCGAGTCCCCCTGTGACCAGTGCGGTGGCGAGGGCTGCTGCGGCCATGACCACGGCTGCGAGGAATAATCTCAGACATATTGCAGGCGCCCGAATGGTTCTGACCATTCGGGCGCTTTTTTTCTGCCAATACCGCTGATATCTCACGAGGGCCGCCGCTCCGCTGCGGGACAGCCGGTCACGCTCTCTTCTTTCCGCCCTCCCGCAGCCGCCGCCACAGCCGCCGCACCCGGGGGCCGCAGGCCAGCTTCGCCGCCTCCCTGGCGGCGCGGCCAGGCTCCATGCCGCCGTGGACCAGCAGCCACACCAGGGCCGCCGCCCCCCGCCCCCGCTGGTTGTGCCTGAGCGCCAGGGCGTACCGCCGGTCCATCTTCCACAGGGCGATCCGCCGCCGCTCCCCGGGCGATTCCACGGGGCAGAGGGCCGCCAGCTCGTCCACCAGGTCCTCAAAGTCCGCGTATTTTTTCTCCTCCTCCCGCTCTGTCAGAGGGCGGCGGGAATGGCTGTCCGGGGAGACATGGACCGTGTACAGCGCCTCCGGAATGGTGGGACACCGGTGGCGGTACAGGAACGGCAGGAGCATCTGAAAATTCTGCCCCACGTCGTACTCCGGGATCTGCCGCCGGGGGTAGATGGCGAAGAACGCCTCGCATCGCAGCATGTAGCACCCGCAGCAAACAAAGCTCTGCCCCGTCAGGACCGGGAAGAACAGCTCCTCTCCCGCCCAGTCCGCCATGTTCTCCTGGGGCGGGCAGGGGCCGCCGTCCGGGCCCAGATAGCGGCCCAGGGAGCGGACGCACTGGTACTGGGGATTGGCCGTCAGGAAGTCCGCCCGCCGGCGGATGGAGCTGGGGTGGAGCTCGTCGTCGCTGTCCGGCCAGATGAGATATTCCCCTGTCGCCAGGGGCAGGGCCCGGTTAATGGCGGCGGAGGCGTTCCGGTGCTCCCCGGTCACGATCCTCAGGGCGTAGCCCCGCCGGCGGAACCTGTCCCGGAAGGCCCGGGCCGCCGCCAGCGTCCCGTCCCGGGATCCGTCGTCCGAGAGGATCATCTCCACGTCCTCCCAGCTCTGGGCCAGCACCGATTCCAGCAGCCGGTACAGGTGCTTCTCCCCGTTGTACACCGGCGTCACCACGGACACCCTGTTTTTTACAAAGCGCCCCATGTCACCGCACCCTCACCAGCCGCCGGTTCTCCAGCCTGTACACCCGCTCGCAGGCCTCGGCCAGGCTCATGTGGTGGGTCACCATCAGCAGGGTCTTCTGTCCCCGCATCTGCCGGACAGCGTCGATGACCGCCCGCTCGGTGTCCACGTCCAGGGCGGCGGTGGCCTCGTCCATGATGAGGATCTCGGACTCCTTGTACAGCGCCCGGGCCAGGGCGATCCGCTGGCGCTGTCCCCCGGAGATGGCCGTGCCGTTCTGCCCGATGATGGTGTCCAGGCCCTCCGGCATCTCCCGCACGTCCTCCCAGATCTGGGCGCACTCCAGGCACCGGATGATCCGCTCCTCGTCCTCCTCCGCCGCCATGAAGGCCACGTTGCCCCGGACGGTCTCATCGTTGAGGAAGACGGTCTGGGGGATGTAGCTGACCACCGCCCCCACGTCCCCCCGGCAGGGCCCCTGGCCGTCCCGGCCCTCCACCAGATCAAAGTCGTCGTACCAGATGTGTCCCCCCTGGGGCCGGAGCAGGCCCAGGAGCAGATCCAGCAGGGTGGTCTTTCCCCCGCCGGAGGGCCCGATCACCGCAGTGGAGCGCCCCGCCGGGATGTGGATGGAGGCGTTTTCAAAGATCTGCTTCCCGTTGGGGTAGCGGAAGCACAGGCCCTCCACCCGGATGCCGCTCTCCAGCGTGACGGGCTTCTCCCGCAGGGGGGTCCTGTCCGCCTGGGCCCGCCGCAGGGCGCCGTACCGGAGCAGGGACCCGCGCAGGACCTCAAAGTACCTGGAGGCGAACCGGAGGCCGGTCAGTGCCTCCACAATCCGTTTGGACACCGGGAGCATCCGGGTCAGCAGGGTAATGAAGATCAGGGCCTGGGGGAGAATGCTGCCCAGCTCCAGCCCGGCGGCCAGCAGGGCCGCCAGCAGCACAAACAGGGCCGACTGCATCACGTCCCGCAGCACCACCCCCTGGAGGCCCCGGGTGAAGTCGTAGTCCTTCTGGATCCGGGCGCACTCCCCGCTGGCCCGGCGGTACTTCTCCAGCAGGTTCCCCCGCCGGGCGTCGATTCTGATCTCCTTGTAGGACCCGAACATGGTGGACACCATCCCGCTGGCCCGGATCTCCAGCCGCCGCCGCTTCTCCCCGTACCGGACGGCGTAGATCCGGCCCCGGCAGTAGAGGCCCGCCATCAGAGCCGCCAGCAGGACGCAGCTGGCCGCGCCCACGCCCCGGGCCGCATAGATCATGGCCAGCGCGTAGGCCGCCGTGGTCAGCCCGTCCACCGCCAGCCCCAGGCAGGCGGGGATCATCCCGGCGCAGACGGCGGGGTCATTCCGGGCGCCGCTGACCGCCTCCATGGCGGTTCTCCGGTTGTGGTCCTCCAGCTCCTCCATGCCGTAGAGCTCGTAGAGCTTCACAGACCAGCTGTGGGCAACGTCCGTCACCAGGGCGGTGGCGGCCCGGCCCCGCAGCAGCTCAAAGGCCCCCACCGCCAGCAGCGCCAGGGCCACAAGGGCCATCCGCGCCGCCAGAGGGCCGGAGGAGCCCTGGTCAAAGGCCTGCTGGAGGAGGGGGATCATCATGGACACGCCGGCCAGATCCGCCGCCGGGGCCATGAGGCACAGGGGTACAAACCGGGCCAGGGCCGCCCGCTCCGGCGGATCCAGGAGCCGGAGAAGCTCTCTAAACGTTCCCATGGACAACACGCCTCCTCAGCAGAATAGGTGCGGTCACAGCCGCCGGAAAAGCCGGAGCCAGAGGGAGAAGGGGAGCAGCCGCCATAGGGCCATATACGCCCCCCGTCCGGGCCGCTCCGCCGTGGGCTCCCGCAGCCTGGGCTGGCTGTCGTTGGCAATCTCCTCCACGCCGCAGGCGAACCACTCCGTCTCCTGGCGGACCCGCCGCCACAGAGCCTCCCCGGCCTCCGTGCGGCAGAGGACCGCCGAGCAGCCCATGCCGTCGTCAAACCCGGGCCGGACCGTCTCGATCCCCCAGAAATCCCCCAGAGTGAGATCGCTGCTCCTGTCCGGGGTGCAGTACCGGCAGCGGAAGCAGGAGGGCCGCAGGTTCACGCGGCTGAAGTAGGACCTGCAATACAGGTCCCTGCCCAGGGGCCAGACCAGCTCCTTCTCCCCGATCAGGGCCGCGCAGGTGCGGCCGCTGTCCCGGTTCCGCTTGTCCCGGAAGGAGAAGCTGTGAAGGGGCCCTCTATAGCGCCGCTCCAGCCAGGCCCTGTACCGCCGCCAGACCCCCGGAGAGGGGACACCGTAGCAGATCAGATCCGCCAGGATCCACCCGCCCCGGTCCTCCCCCAGGCGGACGCGCACCGCGTCCGTCTGACAGGGGGTTCCGCAGAAGAGGACCGGCCGGCCCCTGGCCGCCGGGTCCCGCAGCGCCTCCCACACCGCCGTGAGATCGCTCTGCACATATTTGGTCCGGGTGATGGCGGGGAGAGCCTCCAAAGAGCGAATCTCCCGGTGGCGCACAACGCCGTCCGGGTCCATGGCCGCGCCCCACACGCTCCCCCCGTCCGCCAGCACCCGGGCCGCCAGCAGGGGGAATATCCCCCCGGAGGACCCCAGCAGCCGGACCCGGTCCTCCCTGGCCCGGGCCCCGAAGCAGGCGGCCGGACCTGGCGCGGGATCCTCCCGCCGGAGAGGGCACGCCTCCCGGCACAGGCCGCAGTCCGTACAGGCGGCGGCCTCCAGCGCGGGGTACAGAAACCCCTCCCGGTCCTCCTCCATTCGGAGAGCGCCCCCGGGGCAGACCGCCGCGCACGCGCCGCAGCCTGTACACAATTTTCGCTCAACCATTCCAGCCCCGCTCCTCTCTCCGCCGGGCCTGCTCCCGCCGCTGCCACTGCCAGGTGGAGAAGCGGTGCATGGGCAGGTACAGGGGGTAGCACCAGAAGGCCAGATAGTGCTTCCACCGCTCCCGCCGTCTCAGCAGGCGGAAGCGGTCCGTGGCCGCCTCCTCCCTGGCCAGCCGCCGCAGATAGGCGGACAGCTCCCGGCGGCCGCCCTGGCGGCTGCGGACGTAGAGCCGCCGCAGCTGGGCGGAGGCCACCTGGGCCCAGAAGACGGCCGCGGCCGGCCGGTCCTTCTCCCGCTCCCAGATGTAGGCCCAGCACCTGCGGCTGTCCGCGCAGGAGGCCATGGACATGCTCTGGCTGGCGTTTGTCCCGTGCTTCCGGTAGGCGTACCACTCCTCCCACAGGATCACCGCGTCCATGCCCTGCTCCAGCAGCCTGTAGACAAAGATGGTGTCCTCCCCGTTGCCCAGGGTCTCGTCGAACCGGAGCGCCCCCAGGGCCTCCCGGCGGACCAGCTTGCCGCCGATGCCGTGGAAGTTGTAGCCGTTTTCCCGGGAGGAGAACTGCCGGAGCGCCTCCTGGTTGTCCATGTAGGTGTACTCCCATCTGCGGCTGTCCTCCTCGTTGAGGCAGTCCAGAAAGTCACGGGGCTCCACGGCCTCCACATGGCGGTACACCTCTGTGGCCAGAGCCGCCCCGGTGGCCTGGCACAGCTCCAGCAGAGCCTCCAGCAGCCGGGGGTGCATGGCGTCGTCGCTGTCCAGAAAGAACACATACGTCCCCCTGGCGGCCTCCAGCCCCGCGTTTCTGGCCGCAGACACGCCCTGGTGGGGCCGGGACAGCAGCCGGACGCGGCTGTCCTCCCTGCACAGGGCCTGACAGACCTCCCTGCTGCCGTCCTGGGAGCCGTCGTCGATGAGCAGCAGCTCAAAGCTGGGGTATGTCTGGTCCAGCACGGACCGGACGCACCGGGGAAGATACGCCTCGGTGTTATAGACCGGGACAATAATAGAAATCAGATCCGTCATACGCCTCCTCCTCATGCAGGCCGCGCCTAAAGATTTTCCAGAATAAACCGCCGGGACGCCGCCCGCTCCTCCGCCAGCCGCCCCCGGACCGCCGCCCAGTCCGTGCCGGTCCACAGGTCCTCCCGGTCCGGGTCCCACAGCCGGGAGGACAGTCCCAGCTTGCGCAGCAGATCCGTCTGCCGGACACTCCGGCCGCTGTGCCGGAAGGAGAGAAAGGGCTTCTCCAGCAGCGCGGAGAAGGCCGTGGCGTGGAAGGAGTTGGTGAGCACGCAGCAGGCGCTGCGGATCCAGCCCAGAAACTCCCGCGGGCCGCCGTCCAGCTCCATTTGGATCCCCGCCAGGGAGCCGGGGTCCCGGGAGAGGGTGTCCGGACGGGACAGGGACACGATCCGCCGCCCCAGGCGGGCGGAGAGGGTCCGGGCCTGTCCCATCAGGTCCTCGTTGGGCTGGGTGGCGTAGACCACAATAGCGTCCCCCGCCGCCGGGGGCCGGGACAGCGCCTCCCACTCCCCCCGGTCCAGCAGCAGCACCGGGTCCAGCACGTCCCGGACCGGGCGGCCGATGAGCTTTTCCACCCAGTCCGCGTCCGTCCGCTCCCGGAGGGAGACGGCGGAAAAGCCGCCGCCCACGCATTTCGCGAACTTCTCCCGGTCCTCCGGCAGCAGGGGGTTGCCCCCCAGGCTGGCGGCGTAGGCGGCCAGCCGGCAGTCCCCCCGCCGGGGGATGCCGCCCACGTACGCGTCGTCCAGATCCACGGTGATGTCCGGGTTCCACACCTGATCGCTGCCCACGAACACAGTCTTATAGGGCGCAAGGGAGATATCCGCCGCCCGGCGGATGGGCGGACGGGCCGTCAGATATGTCCGGCGGAAGGCCCGCATTTTCTGCCGCCGCCGCCAGAAGCCGCCGCCCATGGACAGGTGCCGGGCGAGCATGTACCGGTTCAGCTCGTAGCGGAGCCCCTCTGGCCGCCGCTCCGCGCACACCGGGCACGGCCAGTACCGGCCAGTCAGCTTCACCGGCGCGTAGGGGATGAGCTCCGTCCGCTCCCCCAGCAGCTCCAGCTGCCGCTTCAGGGCGTAGGCCTGGAGCATGGCCCCATAGTCGTCCGCCCAGTGGAAGGTCAATATGCCAACCATGGTTTCCTCCTTCTGGCTTCTCAAGAGGGAAAGGGGGCGTACCGGTCAAAGAGGCTGTCCGGCACGGTGTAGGACCAGAACTGCCGGGGGGTGCGGGTCAGCAGCTGGGTGCCGCTGTCGCAGGCCTCCCGGATGTATCCGCCCGCCACATGCCGGTCCTCCCAGGCGGTGCGCATGTCGCACCCAATGTCGCACATGAGGCTGCCCTCCGCCCCCTCCTCCTTGATCCACACCCGGGCCGTGCCGCACACATACACCACCCGCTTTCCCCCCAGGCTCCTGTTGTCCAGGCTCCAGCAGTGGAGAGCCCAGGCCTCCTTCTCCCCGGAGCCGGCGCGGCGGAACAGGTCCTCCCGCCGCAGGGTGATCTCCACCCGGCTGCCGCAGTCCTTCCAGGCCTCCGCCGGCAGCTCCTGGCTGGTTCCGTCCCATTCCAGATCAAAGAGGCCGCCTTCCACGCCCTCGCCGGAGGCCCGCCGCCAGATCTTGCTGTCCTTGAGGGTATAGCTGGCCGACAGCTTTGAGATGCAGACCGTGACGGCGTCCGGGAAGTCCTCCTCCGCCACCGCCGGCTGCACCGTCAGCCACACGTTGAGCTTATCCCGGTCCTTGTCAAAGGCGAACTCCATCCGGGGGGAGATGTTCCCGGAGAAATCCCCGCTCTCCGTCCAGCCCCGGACCTCCTGGAGGCAGGTGACCCAGTGCATGCTCCGCCAGAGGGCGCTGTGGAACCGGGTCTCGTCGATCCACCCGTAGTTCTGATAGACCAGGGGCTGGGACTCGCCGGCGGCCAGGTAGTAGAGGGAGCCCCCCAGCCACTCCTTGAGCCAGATCCGCCCCGGACCCCTGATATCCTGGATCCTGGCCGCCGTCAGCTGGCTCACCTGGTAGTCCCCCTCCGGCAGGTACAGCCGTCCGTCCCCGGCGTCGATGGCCGCCGCAAAGGCGGCGGTGTCGTCCGAGGCCGGCGACGAGGCCGCCGGGTCCGCCGCCGTGTAGGCCATCACCCGGTCCCCTGCGGCCGGGATATAGTCCCTCTGCCCGGGCCGCACGTCCGAGAGGCGGATCTGGCGGCCCCGGGGGGTCTGGCCGTCGGGGATCACCTCATAGGCCCCGGCGTTTTCTCCCTCCCCGGCGCAGGGGACGTGGCGGGTGGCCGTGACCAGACTGGCGTAGTGGCCCACCCAGTAGTTCCACGTGTCCCGCAGCTCCCCCAGGTGGTGGTGATATGCGGCGTCCCCCGCCGCGCCGTAGTCCCGCACGTTGACCCAGCCGCTCTCCGCCGTCTCCGGCCGGGCCGCCGCCGAGGCCGCCCCGCAGGCCCACAGCAGGAGCAGCAGGGCCAGCATCCATCGCTTCATCTTGTCACACCTTTCCGGCTCTGGGCCGCGTTCTTCTCACAAAGCTCCCCACGTAGGCCAGCAGGTCCCTGCACTCCGGGGTCCAGCCGAACAGGACCAGCAGCATCCCCCCGTAGAGGACCGCGCAGGTCAGGCCCTTGGCGGCCAGATTCCAGAATCCCGGCCCGCCGGCCAGACGGCAGACCCGCTCCGTCCCCCACCCCGCCAGCAGCATCCCCCCTGTCCACAGCAGATACCGGAGGAAATATCCCGCCAGCCGCTGTCCCCGCCTTTCCCGCCACCCGTAGCGGAAGAGGACCAGCGGGTCCACCCAGAAGGGGATCAGCAGCAGGTCCAGCACCGTGGCGGCCAGAATGCCGTCCAGCCCGAACCGCCGGGCCAGGACCAGGGAGAAAACAAGGTTCACCGCCACCTCCGCCAGGGCCTTGTACCTGTCGTACCAGAACAGGCCCATGGCGCCCCGGAACTTCTGGATGACCGTGCGCATACCGGTGATGTAGAACTGGGCCAGCAGAAGCAGCACCGTCCGCCGGGGCAGCAGATAGTCCCCGCCAAAACACAGCAGGATAAAGGGCTCGAACAGCACCAGCATGGCCACGGCGCAGGCGGAGTAGAGCAGGAAGGCGCTGAAGCTGAGCATGGAGAAAACGCGGTGCCGCCTGTCCTCGTCCCCCTCCGTGGCCACCAGATTGCCGATGCTGGCGGAAACAGCGTCGTACAGCCGGTCCACCACACCGCCCACGTTGGTGCAGATGAGCTTGTAGTTGGAGTAGATCCCCGCGGTCCCCAGGCTCACCAGGGCGGAGATGAGGATGCTGTCCACGCTGTAGACCATCATCCCCGCCGCCTTGTGGATGAAGAGAGCCCTCACGTTCCGGAAGATCTCCCGGGCCGTCTCCCTGTCCGGATAGCTGCGGCGGTCCTCCCGGAGGTAGGGGTACATCCGCTCCGCCCGCCGGGAGGCCAGGATGTTGGGCAGCAGGCCGCACAGGATCTGGACCAGCAGGTAGAGGAAGAAATTCCGGGTGAGCAGCAGCACCGCGATCTGTCCCCCGTAGCGGACCAGGGTGAAGAAATTGGCGTACATGCTGCAAATGTACTGGTTCTGGTGGGCCTCGATGAGGGCCGCCTTGTAGACGAACAGGTAGGAGGTCACCGACTGGCTCAGATACAGCAGATAGATGAGCACCATGTGGTCAATGGGCCTGTCCGTGCGCACCAGCAGGTCCAGAAACGGCAGCAGGGCCAGCCCCAGGACCGCCACCGCCCCGGCCACCCACCGGTAGAGCAGCCGGTAGAGATTCATGAGCCGCCGGATCTCCTCCCGGTTCTCCCGGGCCACGGGGCTGTAGAGGGCGTACATCATGGCCGCCCCGATGCCCAGGTCCGCCAGGGACAGGATGGACAGCACGTTGCTGAACAGCCCGTTGATCCCCAGGTACTCGCTGGGCATGTACCGGGCCAGGATGGACCGCCCCGCCACGGCCAGGATCAGGTTGAGCAGCTGGCCGAAAAAGCCCGCCGCCATGTTTATCATGGATTTTTTGGTCCTCATGTCCGGCGGGTCCTCAACCGTACCCACAGCCGGAGATACCACGCCGCCGGGTAGAGGAAGCTCACCGCGTCCACCGCCCGCTTCGTCAGGTCCTCCCGCCGGACCAGCCGCCGCCACCGCAGGGGGTAGGGGTAGAGCCCCCGGTCCCGGAGCTCCTCCAGCGTCCGCTCCAGCAGCGCCCGGTCCCCCTTGGCCAGCAGGCGGTTGAGAATTCCCTGCACCTCGTCGATCAGCCGCGTCTCCAGCTCCGCCTCCGTCACGGGGACCCGCAGGCGGGGCGCTCTCCCGGCCCGGAACGCCCGCAGGCGGCCCAGATGGCTCTCCGCCAGCCCCAGCCGGCCCTGGATGTAGCCGGGAAAGCGGCTGTCGTCCATGAAGGTGGCCACGATGCTGTCCGCCCGGCGGCGGTAGCCGTACAGCTTCTGGTCCAGATAGCCGCACCGGCCGGCGCAGCGGTCCAGCCAGAAGTTGAACTCCGCGTCCTCGAACAGGGCCCCTACCGGGAACCGCAGTCCGTACTCCTCCAGCACCGCCCGGCGGATCAGGTAGTTCCAGGCCGTCCTCCAGGCCGGCACGGCCGGATCCCGCCGCATCTCCAGGGGGTCCCTGTAGCGCCGCAGACGGCCCGGGTCCACCCCGGCGGACAGGGGCGGCGCCGCCCCGTCCTCAAACCGGGCGTAGTCAAAGAGCAGCTGGTCCAGCCTCTCCTCCTCCGCCAGACGGCACAGGGGCCCCAGCACGCCCCGGGCCAGCACATCGTCCGCGTCCATAAAGTATACATACTCCCCCGACGCGGCCCGGAGGCCCGCGTTCCTGGCCGCGCTCAGGCCGCCGTTGGGCTGACATATGACCGCCACCTGGGGCCGGCGGCGGGCGTAGTCCCGGGCGATCTCCCCGGTCCGGTCCGTGCTGCCGTCGTCCACGCAGATGATCTCATAGTCCCCCATGTCCTGGTCCAGCAGGGCCTCCAGGCAGGCCGGGAGATACGCCTCCACCTGACAGGCGGGCACAATCACAGAAAGCTTCATTCCTCTCCCCTCCGTCCGTGGAGCACTCTGTTCTTCCAGGCCCGCAGGGCCGTGAAGCGCTCCTGGGCCGCCAGGGCCCGGCAGTAGTCCGTGGGATCCCCGGTCAGCACATAGCGGAAGAGTCCGCCGGCCTGATCCCCCAGCCGCCGCCCGCACCAGCGCCGGAGCTCCGCCCTGTCCGCCAGACGGGCCTGGGCGGTCAGGTAGTCCCAGTCCCCGCTCCCCTCCAGGCTGCGGACCGCCCGGGCCAGGGCCTCTGCCGCCGGCTCCCGGGCCGTGAAGCTCCACAGCAGCGCGGCCAGGGCCGTACCTCCGTAGAGATAGAAGGGCTCGGAGAATCCGCTCCCCCGCAGTCCCTCCTCCTGCCGCCGGACCATGCGGAGCATACCCGCCAGCTGCCGCTCCAGGGTGTTGGTGTGCATGGCGGACGCACTGTGCTGGCGGTAGGCGTACAGGGGCCGGGGGAGGTAGTACAGGTTCCGGCAGCAGAAGATGTATCGGACCAGAAAATCCAGGTCCTCGAAGAGGGCGCAGGCCGTGTCGAACCGGAGGCCGTTCCGGTCAATGATCTCCCGCCGGAAGGCCCGGCAGTAGACGGACCACCCCACCCGGCAGGGCAGGACCCAGCGGCACAGAAACCGCCGCCGGGCCGCCGGACCGGCGAAGCGGAACAGCTCCTCCCGCCACCGCCCGGCGTACAGGGGCTCCGCCCCCTCCTCCACGATATTCATGCCCCAGGCGCACAGGTCCCAGCCCCCCGCCTCCATGGCGGCCGCGGCCTCCGCCGCCATGGTCTCCTCCGCCCAGTCGTCCCCGTCCACAAAGCAGACGTAGGACCCCGACGCGGCCTCCAGGCCGGCGTTGCGCGCCGCGCTCACCCCGGCGTTAGGCTGATGGATCACCCGGATCCGGGGGTCCTCCCTGGCGAAGCTATCGCACAGAAGGCCGCTGCCGTCGGCGGACCCGTCGTCCACCAGGATGATCTCCAGGTCCGGACAGGTCTGGCCCCGCAGGGACGCCACGCACCGGGCCAGATAGGCCTCCACGTTGTACACCGGAACAATCACGCTCACCAGCGGCTCACCCATTCCTTCCGCCCCCTCTCACCGCCTGTACAGCAGACGGGACTTGGCGTCCCGCAGCGTGTCATAGCATCTGTATACCCGATCCCACCGGCGCAGGGGGCCGGGGTCCTGGTCCAGCACGTACTGATAGAACGCGCACACCCGCCCGCCCAGCCGCCAGCCGCACCAGCGCCGGATCTCCGCTCTGTTCTCCAGGGCCAGCGCCGCCTGGGCGCGCAGGTAGTCCCAGTCCTCCCCGCTCCGAAAGCAGTCCAGGGCCTGGGCCAGCCCCGCCTCCACCGGCTGGTCCTTGATGAAATTGTCCAGGGTCCCCGCCAGGATCACCCCGCCGTAGACATAGAACCGGCGGAAGAGGGCCTCCCCGGACAGCAGCTCCTCCTGCCGCCGGACCATGCGGAGCATACAGGCGGTCCGCCGCTGGAGGGTGCCGGTGTGCATGATGGAATCCGGCCGCTGGCGGTAGGCGTAGAGGGCCCGGGGCAGGTAGCGGAGGCTCCCGCACCGGGCCAGATAGCGGAAGGTGAAGTCCAGGTCCTCCGCGCCGATCTCCCGCTCGTCCTGAAACCGCAGGCCGTACCGCTCGATCACGTCCCGCCGGAACACCCGGCTCCACACGGACCAGCCCAGCCGGTAGGCCAGCAGCCATTGGCACAGAAACCGCCCCCGCCGCTCCGGCGTGGGGAAACGGAGGGTCAGCGGCCGCCTGCGCCCCCAGTAGCGGTCAGCCTTCCCCTCCTCCACTACGCTGTTGCCCCAGGCGCACTGACCGCAGCCCCAGCGCTCCATGATCTTCGCGCTCTCGGCCACCATGTCCCGCTCCGCCCAGTCGTCGCTGTCCACGAAATAGATGTATGTCCCACAGGCCCTGTCCAGGCCCGCGTTCCGGGCGGAGCTCAGGCCGCCGTTGGCCTTGTGGATCACCCGGATCCGGGGGTCCTCCCTGGCGAAGCCGTCGCACAGGAGGCCGCTGCCGTCGGTGGACCCGTCGTCCACCAGGAGAATCTCCAGGTCCGGACAGGTCTGTCCCCGCAGGGACGCCACGCACTGGGCCAGATAGGGCTCCACATTGTACACCGGAACAATCACGCTCGCCAGTGGTCCGCTCACCGCCCATCCCCTCCTCACTGCCGTCTTCCGTCCAGAAACCGCCGCTTCAGCCGCGCCAGGGCCAGCAGGGCCCCCACGCGCCGCTCTCTCATCAGCCAGGCAAACATCCCCTGCATCCTGGGCAGCCTGCGCCAGGGATACCGCTCCAGGGCCTCCCGCAGGGCCGGGGCGTCCAGAATAGCCGCCGTCCGCTGTCTCAGGGGGTAGGACCGGTCCTCCCGGTCCCGGTAGGCCGCCTCCTGGAGGATGTCGTACCGGGCCCGGCTGATGAGCAGACGGTCCAGGTAGGGCCGGAAGACCGCCTCCGGGCACCGCCGGGCCAGCCGCTCCTCCACCGCCCGGCACAGGGCGCAGTCCTGGGCAAACCGGTCCTCCCGGTGCCGCTTGGACAGGGACCCGGCGTTGGCGCAGTAGAAGTAGGAGGCGTCCGTTGTCACCACAGCGCTGGCTGCCCAGGCTAAAAAGTCCATGTTGAAGATCAGGTCCTCGGAGATGAGCTCCCGCTCCGACACGAACCGCACCCCGCCCCGCCGGATCACCTCCATGCGGTACAGCCGGGCGCAGGCGCTCAGGCCGTACCGGGAGTCCAGGGGCTCCTCCGGCAGCGCCCCCACCGTGCCCAGCAGCAGCTCCTCCAGCTCCGCCGGCGTGCGGAAGACCCGCTCCGCCGGAAAGGCCCGGGGGCGCTCCCGCCCGTCCGGCCCCACCATGGTAAACGCGCCCACAGCCAGATCGGCCCCCCGGCGCTCCGCCGCGTCCGCCAGATTCTCCAGCAGCCGCGGGCCGAAGTAGTCGTCCGGGTCCAAAAACAGCGCGTACTCCCCCCGGGCCGCCTCCAGGCCGCTGTTGCGGGCCATGCTCAGCCCGCCGTTGGTCCGGTGGACCGCCCGGACGCCGGGCTCCCGGGCCCACATGTCGCACAGGGGGCCGCTGCCGTCGGTGGACCCGTCGTCCACCAGGAGGATCTCCCGGTCCTGGAAGGTCTGGGCCAGCAGGCTCCTCATGCACCGCCCCAGATACGCCGAGACGTTGTAGACCGGCACGATCACGCTGATTCTCATTCCGCCGCCCTCCCCCAGTCCGGGAACGCCTGGGCCAGGGCGTTGGCCATCAGCTGGTCCGGCCGGAGATGGGCCAGATAGTACGCCCGGTTGGCCTGGGCCATCCGGTAGGTCCGCTCCGGGTCCTCCATCAGCGCCTCCACCTGCGCCAGACAGCCCTCCACATCCGTGAAGGGCAGGTAGTTGACCCCCTCCCGGAAGTCCCCGGGCACCTCAAAGGGGAATTTCTCGCTCACCACCGCCTTGGCCGCGGCCACGTACTCCGCCGTCTTCCAGCCGATGGAGTCGTGGAGCCCCGCGGACCCCACGCAGATGTGGGCGCGGCGCAGGGCCTGGAGGTAGCGCGTCCGCCGGGTCTCCCCCACGCCCACCATGAGCGCCCCCCACTGCCGGACCGCCCGAGGGTCAAACTGGAGGCCCCCCATGAACCGGGGCCCGTACCGGGCCTTCAGCGCCGACACCAGCCGGACCCGGCTGCGGTTGAGCGCCTCCACGCTCTCCCGGAGCTCATCCCCCGCCGGCACGTGCCACAGCCGGGTGTAGAACAGCACCGTGGGCCGGCCGGAGAAGACCGGCCGGCACTCGAACCTGTCCGGCGTGAAGCTGCTGCGGGGCGCGCCGTTGAACACCCGCTGGAACAGGTCCCCGCCCCGCTCCCGCCAGGAGGTGATTCTGTCAATGGGGCTGCCGGGCCAGGACACGTGGTAGTGGAGCCCCAGGGGCCGCAGCCGGTCCCGCAGCTCCGGCGGGAGCTTGGCCGTCTCCTCCCGGGAGAGGCTGCGGCGGAACACCAGATCCGCCTCCGCCGCCAGACGGGGCAGGGCCTGCTCCACCTCCGAGCCGTAGCCGTCCGCCAGATCGAACAGCAGATGCTTTCCCCCGCCGTCCACCCCCAGCAGGGGGGCGTAGGGGAACCGCCGCCGGTTGCTCCGGTCCAGCTCAAAGGACAACCGGACCCGGCCCTGCTCCTCCAGCATCAGCAGTCCCGTCACCGGCATGCTCAGATGGGCGGTCCGGCTGGTGCAGTATACGCTCAGCGCAAGCATTTCCCCTCCTCCTCCAGTCCGCCGGCCATCAGGCAGATGGCCAGCGCGCCGGTCACATAGATATAGTAAAGGGTGTTGTCCGTGGCCGCCGTGGCCAGCACGTAGGTCTGGAGGCCCAGGCAGGTCATGGCGGCCCGCCGCCCCTGCCGCCTGTACACGCACCAGACCCGCAGGGGGAAAAAGCTCAGCATCCACAGCCAGAATCCCCAGAACCCCGCGTCGATGTAGATCATCAGGATATCGTTGTGCAGGGCCCGGATGGTCCAGTCGGCGGGCAGGTCCGAAAACAGCCGGGTCACAAAGCCCGCGCCGTGGCCGAAGAAGCTGGGCCCGATCCAGTAGTACCTGTCAATGAAATTGCTCAGCTCCCGCCGCCCCATGGTGTCCAGCCCCAGCCGCTCAGAGAGAAATTCAAAGATCCCCTCCTTCACCAGGCATACGTATACAAAGGACAGCGCCGCCGCCCCGAAGGCCGCCGCCAGCAGCCAGAAGGGGCCGCCTCGCCGCCCTGTCAGCAGCCGCAGGACCAGCCACACCAGCACGCCTGCCGCCATGGCGGCCACGCCGATGCGCTTGAACCCTGAGAAGAAGCAGAACAGGGTTGGGGCCAGCAGCAGCCGGGCAGGCCGCTCCCCCCTGCACCGCCGCCAGTCCAGGGCGTAGTAGACCAGATAGACCCCCAGGGCGAAGGTGAGCTCGTGGATCTCCATCTGCGCCATCACCGGCCCTGTCTCCCCGGAGAAGGTGACGATCAGCCTGCGCAGCTCGTGGAGGTACACGGACAGGCCGTTCTCCCGGACCGCCCGGATCACCGTGATGAAGTTGGCCCCCAGCATGGCCGCCAGATTGAGCCACAGCCCCCGGCGGCCGAAGACATAGAGGATGCCCGCCGCGGCCACGAGAATGGCAAGTCCGTAGACCTGGTCAAAGAGGCCCCGGCGGATCTGGGTCAGGCGCTGCACCTGGAACACCCACAGAGGCACCGAGGCCAGCACCAGGGCCAGATGGGGCAGGCCCAGCAGGACGCCGTACCGGACAAGACGCCCGGCCCGGTCCAGGTCCGTGCGCACCAGAAACACCAGAAAGCTCAGCGCCGCCAGCACCGCCGCCAGCACGAACTTGTACATGAAGTGAACGCCCAGATCAATATACTCCGTGTGAAAGTAGTACATCCCGCAGGCCAGCAGGAGGTAGGCCCCCGCCAGGAGGCCGTCCCACAGGCGGCGGGCCCCGCCGCCTGTCATGCCTCTTCCGCCCCCTTCAGGCCCGCCGGGCCGGTCTGGTAGGGCCTGCGGCCCTTGATCGCGCCGGTAATCAGGCCCCGGATGTAGAACACCGCCGACTCCCCCGCGTTGACCGCCCCCATCTGGTAGGGCACGGATACGGCGTCCACGGTCTGCCGCAGGGTCACCTCCAGCCGCTCCACCTCCTGGGCCAGAGAATCCTGGGCCAACCCGTCAAAGAACACCCAGAACTGCCCGCCGCCGTTGTAGCCCACAAAGCCGTTTTTCCGGCTCTCGAACAGCTCCCGCAGCACCCGGCCGAAGGTCTGGAGCACCCGGTTCGTCTCCTCCCGGCCCAGGGTCTCGTTGAGCTCCTGCTGGTTGACGATCTGGAGGTTGATGCAGCTGGTCCCCAGGGGCAGGATCAGGTTCTCCCTGTCCTGAATGTACTTGTCGCAGGACACCCGGTTCATGCAGCCGGTGGCGCTGTCCCGCAGGAATATGTACTCCAGGATGTCCCCCAGCCGCCCCAGCACAATGGCCCCGCAGCACCCTGCGGCCAGGAAGAAGGCCGCGATTACGGCCATGTAGGCGGACATGTTGAACCCCTCCGCCACGCTGGCCGAGGAGAGGGTGCGGATGTTCCGGGCCCCCAGGTAGTCGTTGTACTCCGAGTTGGTGTCCGCCACCGCGTCGTAGAGGACGTTCATCTTGCCGATCACGCCGGCGATCTCCTCCTCCACCTCCGCCGCCGTCGCGCCCCCGGACGGGCCGCCGCCCTCGTACACGCTGATGATGTAGGCGCAGTAGGCCGCGTCGATCTCCGCGTAATCCCACCGGTCCGCCGCGCTGGCCCAGTTCCGCAGCAGCGCGTCGTACTGGATGACCCGGCTGGTGGAGGTCCACTCCCCGTCGGTCTCCCGCTCCCGCTCGTAGACGTCGCCGAGAATATAGTTGGCGTCAATATCCGTGTTGCCGGACTGGCGCATCTTCTCAACGTAGGTCTCAATGATGCGCTGGATGTCCCCGATGTCCTCCTGGGCGCTCCGGCCGTCCAGGCCGTAGCCGGCAATCCGGTTCTGGTACTTGTCCAGCAGCACCGTCCGGTCCTTGGTGACCCGGCTGCCCAGGATGAGGGCGTAGAGCCGGGGCACGTCCACATCCAGCACCAGCTTGAACTGGTCCCGCAGATCCGAGAAGGAGTAGCCCGTGTCCGCGGACCGGAACCCCTGCTCCCGCTGGTAGCGGTTGTGGAGGGTGTTGACGGTCTCGGTGAGCTGCGCGTCGATCTGCTCCACCATCTCCAGGTAGTCGTAGTCCGTGCGGATCAGATCCCGGGTCTGGTTGCTCACCTGCTCCTGATTGATATGCTTGTTGCTGTAGTCGGAGAAGTACACGTCCAGCAGCTCGCTGAGGATGTCCCGGGCAAAGCCCGCGCTGCCGGAGGCGTCCAGCTTGCAGCTGACGATGTAGGCCGTGGGCTGCTCCGTGTACTCCTTGCCCTCCTCGTTGAGGGCCTGCTGGACGTTCTGGGCCTGCTCCTCAATGATCGGCTCCACCCGGATGCTGGCGCACAGGGTGTCCAGGCTGTAGCTGGCCGGGGACAGGCCCAAATTCTCCATCACCTTGGCCATGTTGCCCGCGGAGGCGATCTCCGACACGTCGATGGCGGACCCGTCCGGGGCCCGCCCCTCCTTGGCGTCCCCGTTGGCGTACTCGATCACCGCCGAGGCCGTGTAGGTCTGCTTCTTTGCCAGCACCCTGGAGGCGAGAAGGGTCATGCCGATGAAAAAGCAGACGATCAGCGGCAGCCACCGCTTGAGGTAGCGAAATATCTGAAACTGCTTCATCCCGCTCACCTCCTCTTTCGTCCCCCCGCCAGGGAGAACCAGCACAGCCGCAGCCCGGCGGCGAAAAGGACCGTTCTCGCGGCGATCTCCGCCGCCAGCTTCATGGCCTGGGCCTCCGAGGAGGAGACCACGGCGGTCATGTACCGGTTGGCCTGCCGGGCGTTGTACTCCTTCACCAGCTCCTCCGCCAGACCGGCGATGCGGGTGAGCTCCCGCCGGATCTGGCCAATGAGCGCCTCCGCCTTGTCCTCCGCCCCGCCGGACCGGCCGGAAAGCTGGCCGATCACGTGGTCATTGTAGGCGATTTTCTCCTGGATGGCGATCTTTTCGTCCGCGTAGTGGTTGGCGTTGGCGGCGAAGTCGTCCACGCCGATGCGGGTCTGGGACATGTAGAACTGGTTGTTGGTGTCATAGGTGGGCACCAGAACAATGCGGGCCATGTCGTCCTCGTACATGGTGATGGCCTCCAGCATGTTCTCGTTGGACGCCGCCGCCTTCTGGGCGTTGAAGCGCATGAACACGTTGGCCACCTCCAGCCGGTTGACGTACTGCCCCGGGTCCCGGGAGATCCCCTCCTCCAGCACGTAGGCCTCCAGACGCTCCACCAGGGTCTCCTCCACCTCGTAGGCCAGGGCGGACACCGACTGAAAGGTCTCCCCGCTGGCGCTGGAGCGGAAGGCGGGCTCCTCGCCGGACATGCTGCGCATGTACTCGCCAATGGACTGGGCCGTCTGGGCCAGAAACAGGCAGCTGTCCAGGTAGTCCGCCCCCTCCGCCGGGGAGAAGTCCAGGCGGAGGATGCTGGGGTTCGCCGAGTAGCTCCTGACAAACCAGTCCTTGTAGGCCTGGGTCATCAGGGTCAGCAGCTTCTCCCCGTCCTGGGAGGCGGTCTCGCTGCTGGCGTCATACTGCACCACAAACTGGGTGGAGATGAAGTAGGCGTCCTCGGAATAGCTGTTCCCCTGGACCACCGGCCGGACCTGTATGGTGTTCTTCAGGTCCTGGGCCGTGATCCCCTCCAGCGCCCCCTTCTCAATGGCCCCCTCCAGGACCTGGGCGCTGAGGATGTCCGCCTGGTTGAACCGGGTGCCGTTGGGGTTGAGGCCCTGGGAGGCCAGACTGTAGTGGAGGGTGATCTCCGCGCTGGTGTGGAGGCGCAGAGCGGCGGGGAGCAGGAAGCAGTTGAGCAGAAATACGGCCAGCACCAGCGGCCCCAGGCTCCAGCTCCGCCGCACCGCCCGGTACTCCGCCAGCAGCGTCCGCAGGCCCTGCCGGGACCGGTTGAGCAGCACAAGCAGACCGCAGGCCGCCAGCAGCAGCGACACCCCGGTCAGCGCGATTGGGTAATGGTTGATGACTTGAAACAGCATGGGGGCCCTCCGGCTATGAATGCACTTAGTTGATATCCAGAATCACCAGCTCAGGCTGGTTGAACACACGGGGCGCCAGGCCATGGCTCCCCAGGCCCCGGCTGATGAGCAGGGACATGCCCTCCCTCTCGTACCAGCCCCCGTCGTAGACGGGGAACAGCCCCTCCGCGCCGGAGAAGAGCCCGCCCACTCCGGGGATGCGGATAACGCCGCCGTGGTTGTGGCCGGACACCGTCAGGTCAATGGCGGCGTCCGGAATATACTCCATCACCGGCTCCGGACGGTGGGAGATGAGAATTTTGAACGTCTCCGGGTCCTCCTCCGCAAAGCGGGTGACAAACTGCCCGGAGTGGGGCCAGAAGCTGCTGGCGTTGGTGCTCAGGCCGCCGATCCTGATCGCGGCGCCCTTCACCTCTGCCGTCGCGGCCTCGTTTTGCAGCAGGACGGCCCCGGTCCCCTCCAGGTCCTCCCAGACCTGCGGGTCCAGGAGCAGGGGGGAGAAGTCCTCCGGGTCCTCCCCCAGGGCGGCTCCGTCCAGAAACTTCTTGTTCAGATCCTGGCCGTAGAGCGCCTCGTTCTCGTGGTTTCCCATGGCGTAGTACACCGGCGCGATCTCCGCCAGTTCCCGGCACAGGCCCACGGCGTAGTCCCAGTCCGGGTCCCCCTTGTTCACCAGATCCCCCGCGATCAGCAGCAGATCCGGCCGCAGGGCCCTCACCCGGCCCAGCAGGGTCTCGTTGTCCGGACCAAAGGAGCGCTGGTGCAGGTCCGCCAGCACGATCACCCGCACGGTCTCCTCGATCTTATAGGACTCCATGGCATAAAAGGTCTCCTCAAAGGAGCTGTTGGACCATATGATCCACGCCGCGATCACGCCTATGGTTATCCCGGCGCTGATGATTCCTGTCAATATCCGCTTCACGTCACCTTTCCTCCTGCCGCGGACCGGTACAGCTCCAGCAGCCCGCCGCAGTAGTCCTCAATGGTTGTCAAATCCCGCCGGCTCCGGCAGCGCTCCGCCATCCGCGCCAGGGCCGCCCTGTCCCCGTAGAGGGCCCGCATCCCAGCGGCATAGGCCTCCGGCGTGAACCGGTCCAGCAGCGCGCCGGTTTCGCCCTCCTCGATCAGCTCCGGCACGCCGCCAATGCGGTTGGCCAGCACCGGCGTGCCCAGGGCCTGGCTCTCCAGCACGGACAATGGGCAGTTCTCATACCAGATGGGGAGGTACACCGAAAACAGGGCCCGCCGGACCAGATCCCGCAGCGCCTCCCCCTCCTGGAAGCCCACATAGCGCACGTTGGCCGGCGCTTCCCGCCGCACCAGCTCCTCCAGGGGCCCCCGTCCCGCCACCACGACGGGGATCTCCGGGACCAGCCGGCAGGCGGCCAGGAGGCGGTCAATGCCCTTCTCCTCAGAGAGCCTGCCGAAGTAGAGCGCATAGTCCCCCTTCTCCGCCGGCGGCCCCGCCTCGGGGCGGATAAAGTTGTGCATCATGACGGTTTTTCCCCGGAACCGGGGGACCTCCAGGAGGATCTCCTCCATGAACCGGCTGGGGCAGATCAGGCGGCTGACCTGATCGTAGCTCCGCCGCCGGCGGCACAGAGCGGCCTCCAGGCTGCCCAGAACGCTCTTTGCCCGGGAGCCGTGGATGCACCGCCGTCCGGCGCAGCTCCACACGCTCCCGTCCAGGCACCGCCGGCAGGGAGTCATGTCCTCCAGATCCAGCATCATGTGGTTGGGGCAGACCAGGTGGAAGTCGTGGACCGTCTCCACCATGGGCACGCCCAGCTCCGCCGCGCCGTCGATGATCGAGGGGGTCAGATGGTAGTATATGTTGTTGAGATGGATCACATCCGGGGAAAACGCCCGGATGAGGCGCTGAATCTTCCTCCTGGCCTCCAGGGAGTAGAGGACCCGGAGGGGGTAGAGAATCCGCCCCGGGCCCCTGGAGCGGAAGTCCATGGCCGCCGTCTCCAGCCCCAGGCTGTTGCCCACTGTGTTTCTCTCGTCCCGCATCCCGAAATAGGACACCTGATGCCCCTGGCTTTGGAGGTACGCGCCGATTTCCAGCATGTAGGTCTCCGCGCCGCCCCGGGGATACAGGAACTTGTTGACCATTAAAATTCTCATATTAGCTCTGGGAGCCCGGATAGCTCCAATTTTCGTCCAGACCGTCCCGCTCCAGCTCAATGACCGGGCTGTCCGGCCGGGGGATCTGCTCCACCAGCGCGTCCAGCTCGTTATAGGTGGCGGCCAGCTTATCCCGGGTGACGTTGAAGGTGTCCAGATACCGGATCACCTGGTTTCTGGCGCCCTCCAGGGCCTGGGCCGCGGCCAGCTTCTTGGCCCGCATGTCCTCCTCCATCTGCCGCTCCATCTGCTGGGCCCGGGCCTGGGCCTGCTGGACCAGGGCGCGAGCCTCCTGCTCCGCTATGGCCAGGATCCGCTCCGTGGCCGCGCTGGTCTTGTTCTGCTGGTCCAGCTGCTCCCGCAGCCGGGCCAGCTCCCGCTGGTGCTCCCCCTCACGGCGCCGCCGCTCGTCCTCCAGCTCCAGGATCCGCTGGTTAAGGGTCTTTGTCCGCTCCAGCTCCAAAATCCGGTTGTGGGCCCGGATGTCCTGCTCCTTCCTGGCCAGCTTCAGCTCCGACTCCAGGGACTCGGACCACTGAAGGGCCGCTGTCAGCTCCTCCCGCAGCCGCTTCTCCTGATCCGTCCGCTCCTGCTCTCCGCCGGCGCGGCGCAGGGCCGACTCCATCAGCTCCAGGCGGCCCCTGGCCTCGGCCAGCTCCGCCTCCAGGGCCACGGCCCGCGCCTCGGCCTCTCCGCCGCCGCGCTCCGCCTCCAGGGTCTCCGCCAGCCTCCGGGCCTCCGCCAGCTGCTCCCTGAGCCGGTCCTCCCGCTCTCCGGCGGCCTTCGCCTCCCTGCGCAGCTGCTCGATCTGTCCCACCAGCTCCTTGAGCCGCTCATCCACCAGATCCTTGCGGTAGCCGCCCAGAAATGTTGTCATAAATTGGTCCATGCCATCACTCCTCTCCCACGCGCTCTGAGGACGCGCCGCCCAGGACCCTCCGGTAGACCTGCCAGGTCCTCTCCTCCACCAGGGCGTAGTCGTACCGCTCCCGGATGCAGCGCATCTGCTCCTCCGCCCTGGGGTTCTCCGGCGGAGCGTCCAGGGCCTCCGCCAGCCTCTCATAGAGGGACTGCTCGTCCCCGCTGGCAAAGGTGGCGCCAAAGTCCCCCAGCACATCCGCGTTCTCCGGGATGTCGCTGGTCAGGCACCGGGCCCCCGCCGACATGGCCTCCAGCAGGCTCAGGGCCAGGCCCTCCACCTCGCTGGGCAGCACGTACAAAGCGCAGTTGCTGTACAGCTCCCGCAGCGTCCGTCCCTCCGCGAAGCCGGTGAACCGGATCCGGGGGCACCCCTGGGCCAGCGCCAGGATCTCCCGGCCGTACCGGCTGTCCGGCACCTCCCCGGCGATGACCAGCTGCCGGTCCGTTTTGCAGCGCCGGAAGGCCCGAATCAGATAGTGCAGTCCCTTTTCCGGCACAATCCGCGCCAGAAACAGCACATAGCTCCCCTTCTCCAGCCCCCACCGCCTAGCAATCTCGCCGCAGGGGGCGTACGCCACGGGCGCTACCCCGTTTTCGATCAGATGGGTCTCCCGCCCGTAGACGTCGCGGAAATAGGCCTGCACGTCCCGGGACAGGACGATCACCTCGTCCGCGTATTTCGCAATCACCCGCTCCCCCAGCCGCAGGTAGGCCGAGGCGAAGGCGTTCCACTTGGCCCGCCGCCAGTCCAGGCCGTGGACCGTAGCCACAGTCCCCACGCCCCCCAGCCGCGCCAGCGCCAGCATCACCGAGGGCCCCAGGGCGTGGTAGTGGATCAGGTCATAGCCGTGAAGGAGGGCCTGCACGGTGGCTGTCAGGGAGCAGAGCATGGCGCTCACGCCCCCCGTCCCCATGGTGGGGGCGCGGAAATACTCCACACCCTCCGCCCAGCCGTGGTTATCCCCCCTGCGCCGCCCCCGGTTGTACACCGCCACCCGGCAGTCCCGCCGGGCAAGGCGGGTGGCCAGCTCCCACACCACCACCTCCACTCCGCCGGACCGGGAGGGGAAGTCCTTGTGTCCAATCATCGCAAGTCTCATGGGCCTCTCCGTCCTTCAGCAGCCCTCGCCCCGCAGCATCACAAAGGGCGTTTTCAGCATCAGCTTAACGTCCCCCCACAGGGAGGCGTTCAGTATGTACTCCATGTCGTCCTCCACCCACTCGGCGAAGGACACCGCGTTTCGGTCCGTGCGGACCTGCCAGAGACAGGTGAGGCCCGGCTTCACGATCAGCCGCAGGCTCTGGTAATCCGTATACTCCGCGGCCTCGCAGGGCAGGGGCGGCCGGGGGCCGATGATGCTCATGTCGCCCCGCAGCACGTTGAAGAGCTGGGGCAGCTCGTCGAGGCTGCTCCTGCGCAGAAATTTCCCGATCCGTGTGACCCGTGGATCTTCCCGGATCTTAAACACCGGCCCGTCCATCTCATTGAGCGCGGCCAGCTCCGCCCGCCGCTGCTCCGCGTCCACGGCCATGGTGCGGAATTTGTACATGGTGAAGCGCCTCCCGCCCAGGCCCAGCCGGGTCTGGCGGAAGATGGGTCCTCCCCGGGGATCGTCCAGACAGATGAGGACGGCCAGCAGAAGGAGCAGCGGGGCGCTGAGCGCAAGCAGCAGCAGCGACGCCGCGAAATCAAAAACACGCTTCCTCTTCCAGTATTTTCTTCGGGACGCCTGCACGATTTGTTCTGTCCGTACCGCCGGCGGGGTACTCGCCGTCGCTCCCACCAGAATCTCCTCCTATCTGCGTCCCAAGCCCCCTTACCGTCTCTCCCCAAGGGGAGAGACGGCCCGGTGCGCACCGGGCCGCATTTTCTGGGCATATGTTACCATAAAATCCATTCGTTTCTATGACCTGCGTAAAAATGAAACCGATTTGCGCCAAAATTGCCCCGCCCCCCTTTGACGGAAAAAGGACCCCGCCGGAGGACCCACGGAAATCACATTTTCGAAAAAACGCAGCCTCCCGTAGGCGCGAGCATCGCCTGCCCCTGCACAGACCCAGCAAAGGCCCATCTGCCGCTGCAAAATCCTGATTTCCCTGCGGAAAGCAGGGCGAGCCTTGACAGTTCTATTTCCATGCCGTATAATACGCTTATAATAGAACAATATGTAGTCACGCCCTGCGGGGCAGAGAGGAGAGATGCTATATGAAGAACCGCGCCTGGCTGAGACGGCCCTTTGACCCCCGGCTCCAGTACGCTTTTCTGGCCGCCTTCAGCGGCCTGCTGTGCGCCATGCTCAGTGAACGGATTGTCCAGCTTCCGCCTCTCCCGGACCGGTGGCAGATCCCGGCCCGTCTCCTGCTGGCCGCAGCACTGACCGCCCTGCTCCTCTGGTGCGCCTGCCGGGGCCGGGACCGGCGGCACACCCTTGCCCGGGGCTGGGGCTGGTGGATAGCGGGGATGATCCTGGGCAATCTGGCCACGGCCCTTCTGGGCAGGGACGACTCCCGGGAGAATAACTCCCACCTGTTCTGGCTGGCCGGGATCCTGGCAGTCCTGCTGGCCGCCGGACTGTACGTGGAGTGGAGAGAGCGGGATGTCCCGGAGGAATAGACAAAAAGGCCGTCCGGCGGAGGATGCTTCCCCGCCGGACGGCTTTTTTCGGTTTTTGTTATCAGTATCAGCAGGCCCGCCCCAGGGCGAACGCCTTCCTGTTCAGCTCCAGGAACCTGGGCGGTACGCTCTGCTCAATGGCCTCCAGCCACTCCGCCTCCGTGAAGTCAAACCACCTCGACAGACGGCCCAGCAGCACAATGTTCACCGCCTTGCTGCTCCCCGCCTCCTCGGCCAGGGAAAGCGCGTCCACCGCGTCCAGGTCAATGCCCAGGGCCCGCAGCTTCCCCTCCAGGCCCTCCGGGTACCGGGCCGCGCCGGTGATGACGGGCATGGGGTTGATCTGCTGGGTGTTGGTAATCAGCCGTCCGCCGGGCTTTAAGTACTCCGTCCACCGGGCGGCCTCCAGCAGCTCAAAGGAGAGGATGGCGTCCGCCTGTCCCCTGTCGATGATGGGAGAATACACCTTCTCCCCCCAGCGGACGTAGGTGACCACGCTGCCCCCCCGCTGGCTCATGCCGTGGACCTCGCTGACCTTCACGTCAAAGCCCTTGCCCAGCAGCAGGCGGCCCAGCAGCTTGCTGGCCAGGAGGGTGCCCTGTCCGCCCACGCCAACGATCATGATGTTCTTTGCCGCCATGCTCACGCCTCCTTCTTCCCGCTTAACGCGTCAAATCTGCACAGCTGGGCGCACACGCCGCAGCCGGTACACAGGGTGTTGTCGATGACCGCTTTGCCGCCCGAAACGCTGATGGCCGGGCAGCCGATGCGCATACAGGACTTGCAGCCCACGCACCTGTCCGGGTCTGCGGCAATGGGCCCCGGGTGCCTGACGTACTTCAGAAGCGCGCAGGGGCGGCGGGAGATGATGACCGAGGGCCCGGGAGCCGCCAGCTCCTCCCTCACCGCCCCGTCGCACCCGGCCAGATCGTAGGGGTCCACCACCCGCACCCGCTCGATGCCCACGGCCCGGCACAGGCTCTCCAGGTCAATCTTGGCGCAGGGATCCCCCTTGAGGTTGAAGCCGGTGGTGGGATTCTGCTGGTGTCCGGTCATGCCGGTGATGGAGTTGTCCAGGATAATAACCGTGGAGCCGGATTCGTTGTAGGCCGCGTTGATGAGGCCCGTAACGCCGGAGTGCATGAAGGTGGAGTCGCCAATCACGGCCACAGTCCGGCCCTCGTTCCCGCCGGCCTTGTTGAACCCGTGGAGGCCGGAGATGGACGCGCCCATGCAGACAGTGGAGTCCATGGCCCCCAGCGGGGCCACCGCGCCCAGGGTGTAGCAGCCGATGTCGCCCAGTACGGTCAGCTTGTTTTTCGCCAGGGTGTAAAAGAGGCCCCGGTGGGGACATCCGGCACACATCACCGGGGGACGGGGCGGAATGTCCTCGTCCAGCTTCACGCCGGAGGTCTCCCGGTGGGTCAGCTGCCGGGCCACCAGGTTCTGGTTCAGCTCGCCTATGGCCGGGAAGAAGTTCTTGCCGGCGCAGGCCAGGCCCAGGTTCCGGCAGTACTCCTCAATAAAGCCGTCCAGCTCCTCCACCACCACCAGCAGGCTCACGCTCTTGGCGAACGTCCGGATCTTCTTCTCCGGCAGGGGCCAGACCATGCCCAGCTTCAGCACCGGGTAGGTATCGCCGCAGGCCTCCTTCACGTACTGATAGCTGGTGGAGGAGGTGATGATGCCCATCTTGTAGTCCGTCCCCGCCTCAATGCGGTTGACGGAGGCGTGCTCCGCCCAGTCCGCCAGCTTCGCCAGCCGCTCCTCCACCACCGGGTGGCGGCGCTTGGCGTTGCCGGGCATCATGATATATTTCTCCCCGTTCTTCTCATAGGGCCTGGGGGCGGCCTCCTCCCGCTCCCCCGGCTCCACCACGCTCTGGGAGTGGGAGATCCGGGTACACATCTTCATGAGCACCGGGGTGTCGAAGGCCTCGGAGAGCTCGTAGGCCAGACGCGTATACTCCAGGGCCTCCTGGGAGTCGCTGGGCTCCAGCATGGGCAGCTTGGCGGCCTTGGCGTAGTGGCGGGAGTCCTGCTCGTTCTGGGAGGAGTGCATCCCCGCGTCGTCGGCCACGGCAATGACCATGCCGCCGTTGACCCCCGTGTAGGAGATGGTGAACAGGGGGTCCGCGGCCACGTTGAGCCCCACGTGCTTCATGCCGCAGAAGCTGCGCCGGCCCGCCAGGGACGCGCCGAAGGCCGCCTCCATGGCCACCTTCTCATTGGGGGCCCACTCGGCGCAGATCTCCGGGTATCTGGCCGCGGCCTCGGTGATCTCCGTGCTGGGGGTGCCGGGATAGCTGGAGACAAAGGCGCAGCCCGCCTCGTACAGGCCCCGGGCAACGGCCTCGTTGCCCAGCATCAGTTGTTTCATTGGGGAAATCCCTCCTTAATGTTGATTTTGTTCACCAATGGAGTCCTTCACCGTAACGGTGACCCTCCGCTCATAGCAGGCGAAGACGCTCTCCAGCCGCCGCCGGTCCGGGGCCGGCGTGACCAGGCTCACCGCCGGCACGATCACCAGTCCCGCGATCATGCAGAACGCGCCCGCGTTGATGGGGGACTGGAGCAGGGCGGGAAAGCTGGACCGCACGAAGATGTTGGCCAGCATCACCGCTGTGGAGAAGAGGAAGCTGACCCAGCAGGCGGCGGTGGTTGTCCGCTTCCAGTACAGGCCGTAGAGGAAGGGGGCCAGGAACGCCCCGGCCAGCGCCCCCCAGCTCACGCCCATGAGCTGGGCAATGAAGGTGACGCTGGACTTATATTGGATGAGGGCCAGCACCACGGAGATGGCGATAAACACCACCACCAGACCCCGCATCCACCGCACCTGCCGTTTTTCGTCCATATCCTTTATGATATTACCCTTTATGAAGTCCAGTGTCAAGGTGGAGCTGGAGGCCAGCACCAGGGAGGACAGGGTGGACATGGAGGCGGAGAGCACCAGGATCACCACCACGGCGATGAGCGCCGCCGGCAGGCCGGAGAGCATGGCGGGGATCACCGCGTCGTAGCCCCCGGCGGGCACACCGTCCACCACGTCCATCCTGTCCGCGAAGAGCCGGCCGAAGCCGCCCAGGAAGTAGCATCCGCCGGCCACCACCAGGGCAAAGAGGGTGGAGATGACGGTGCCCTTGCTGATAGCGGTCTCGCTCTTGATGGCGTAGAACTTCTGCACCATCTGGGGCAGGCCCCATGTGCCCAGGCTGGTGAGGATCACCACGCCCAGCAGGTTGACCGGGTCCGGGCCGAAGAAGGAGGCGTACACGCCGGGCACGCTGCTCTCCCCCTTCACCTGGGCCAGCTTCTCCAGGGCGGCCAGAAAACCGCCCTGGCTGTGGAGCACCGCCAGGATCACCGCCGCAATACCCGCCAGCATGATGATCCCCTGGATAAAGTCGTTGATGGCCGTGGCCATATAGCCGCCGGCGATGACGTACACGGCGGTGAGCACCGCCATGACCACCACGCACACGGAGTAGTCGATGGAGAAGGCCATGGCAAAGAGGCGGCTCAGCCCGTTGTAGAGGGAGGCGGTGTAGGGGATGAGAAAGATGAAGATGATGGCCGAGGCGCACAGCTTGAGGCTCTGGCTCTCAGAAACTGTACCAATAGGCTAAAACCGCTTGAGCAAAGTGCTGAAGGCAG
>ERZ779637.231-NODE-231-length-41690-cov-13.003074_pt1 | contig 41690 bp, 39 predicted proteins | sample MGYA00514196_ERZ779637 | MGnify/ENA primary metagenome ERZ779637 (study PRJEB29562, sample SAMEA4376700) | mouse gut metagenome | isolation source: Cecum | study: EMG produced TPA metagenomics assembly of the A DSS colitis mouse model was used to assess the...
GCCACCGCTCGGCGAGCCGCATGGCCATCCACGCTTGAAAGTCGGTCACTCCGAGCTTTCAGCTCTCCCGCGACCGCCACCGCTCGGCGAGCCGCATGGCCATCCACGCTTGAAAGTCGGTCACTCCGAGTTTTCAACTCTCACGTGACCGCCACCGGCATTCGCACTCCGGTCTGTCGACCTTCATGCTCATGCCGGCTTGCCCGTCCGATGTCTGTATGGCTGTGCGTGCGAGCACGCTCATCCACACAGCCGCCGTCCGGGACTTTCATTGCAAATCTCCTACGTGGTACCGTGCCACAGCTGACTGGATCCTTTCCACGGGATTCAACAAGTCGCTGATGGAAGTATCGTGATTCAGGGTATCGATGATATAGGCGATATATTTGCTCATATCACAGTCGATATACCACTCACGGCTGAGGAGTTCCGGTGTCTGGTAGATCAGATTGGTGGTCAGGACACGATGGATCAGGCCGTCCTGATATGCCTTGTCAAATCCGTCAAGACCGGCGGTGAAGAGGCCGAAGGTGGCGAAGACAAAGATCTTATTGGCTTTGCGCTCCTTGAGGGCGCTTGCCACTTCCAGAACACTCTCGCCGGAGGAGATCATATCATCTATGATGATCATATCCTTGCCTTCGATGCTGGAACCGAGGAATTCATGGGCCACAATGGGGTTGTGGCCGTTGACGATGCGGGTGTAGTCCCGTCTCTTGTAGAACATACCCATATCCAGACCAAGCACGTTGGCAATGTAGATTGCTCTGCTCATGCCGCCCTCGTCGGGGCTGATCACCATCATGTGGTCATTATCTATCTGCAGATCTTTCACATGGCTGAGTAAGCCCTTGATAAATTGGTAGGCTGGCTGTACGGTCTCGAAACCACTCAGCGGAATAGCATTCTGCACACGAGGATCATGGGCGTCGAAGGTAATGATGTTATCCACCCCCATATTGACCATTTCCTGCAGGGCCAGGGCACAGTCCAGGGATTCTCTGGCGGTGCGCTTATGCTGGCGGCTTTCATAGAGATAGGGCATGATGACGGTGATCCGCCTGGCTTTGCCACCCACCGCAGCGATGATTCGTTTCAGATCCTGATAGTGGTCATCCGGCGACATGTGGTTCTCGTGGCCACAGAGAGAATAAGTCAGGCTGTAGTTGGCCACGTCTACCAGAAGATAGAGATCTGAGCCGCGAACAGATTCTTTGATCACACCCTTGGCCTCGCCGGAGCCGAACCGGGGCACCGTCGCATCCAAGATATAGGAATCTCTCTGGTAACCGGAAAAAGCCAGGGAATCTTTGTGCTCGCTTTCCCGTTCCGTTCTCCATTTTACAAGATAGTAGTCTACTTTTTCGCCCAGCGGCTTACATCCGGCCAGCGGAATGATACCGAGGGAACCTACCGGGATAGTCTCAAGATTTCTTTTTTCTTCTCGTTTCGTCATGAAAGGATCCTCACTTTCTGTTCATCAGGCGTTTTCTGTACATGCGGATATCCTGTCCGGTCAGTTTACAGATTTCATAGTGGCTGGTGATTCGGGAAAAAATACGGTCGGAATAGCGGTTCCGCAATTCTTCCAGCGAAAGATTTGTAGAGATGATCGTAGCTTTTTTCCCCATATGGCGCTCGTTCAGAAGAGCAAAAAGTTGGGATGTCACGAACTGATTCGTCAGTTCGGTGCCCAGATCGTCGATGATCAACAGATCACATTGATATAGGTCCGCGTAAGTTTCACGCAGCTCCTCTCTATTCTTATAGTCAAAGGAATTCTTGGATAATAAATCAAACAGGCCGGTGGCGCTGAAATAGATCACGGAATGACCGGTCTCGATCAGTTCCTTGGCAACACAACCGGAAAGAAAAGACTTTCCCGTCCCCACTGTACCATAAAAGAAGAGATTATGGTAGTCGGAATTGAAATTTTTGACAAAGTTTCGGCAGGTCCGCACCGCATTCTTGAAACGGGACAGATCCTCGCCCTCATAATATTCATAGGATAAAGAGTCGAAATTCTCTGTGCGGAGCATTTCGCGGATATTGGATTGCTCGTAGAGCAGCGTGATCATGGCCTGCTTGAAGCAGTGGCATTTCTCGCTGCCGATATAACCGGTATCCTGGCAGTCCGGGCATTCGTAGACCGGTTCCAGGTAATCCGGGGCAAAGCCGGCGTCTTCCAGAAGCTGTACCTTGCGGCCTGATAATTCGGCCAGGGAATCACGCAGGTCTTCCATGGCGTCCTCGTCGCCGGAAAGCAGTTTCTTACCTTGGGCTACGGAGACGGCAGCTACCGTGTCTTCCAGTTTCCGGTATCCGGGTATCTGGTCATAGACACGGGCAAGTCTGCGTTCCGTCTCGCGTCGGCTTTTCAGTTGCTTCATCTCGTACTGATGAAGGATCGTATCGTATTGCGCGTTTGTCAGGGACACGTTAGGCTCCTTAATATCAACTAGTTGCTGATCAGTTCCTGCTCTAAGGCATCGAAATCATAGTCGTTCTGTGTAAACTGGTTGAATTTGTTGCCGGCAGCGGGCTTGGAAGGCTTTGCCCGGCGGTAGTGATCGTCCAGTGACTGGATGTCATGGATACTATGTACACCGGATTTCTGCCAGCTGGTAAGAATCCGGTCGGCATACTCGAAGCGGTGCTTGTCCGTCGCAAGGACAGTGCGTTCGCAGGCGGTATAAATAATATCGTCTGTAAAACAATATTCTTTCGTCCAGCGTGTGATGTAGGCTACCTCTGTCTTGGTGGGTGTGCCGCTCTTTCCCAGTGCTTTCATGATCTCGTAGACCGATTTATCATACTTGCCGGCCAGCTTCGCGGCCTGTCGGGGAGAGGTCACACCCTGCTGGGCCCAGCTGATAGCGACCTTCTCGATGTAGCGCAATTCCTTCTTGCCGCGGTCTACACAATACTGGATCAGATAATCGATCAGATCCTCTGAGAAACCGAGCTTGTCTGAAATAAAAAGGATCGTCTTCACTTCGGTGGCGCTGAGAGTCTTCTTCAAATACTGCTCCGCCACGAACAGGAGGCGGGCAGTGGCCTCGTCGGATTTGAAAGCTTTCAGCTCGTCCAGCGTATAATTAGGCTTCACATAAATATTGTCGATGGAGGCTTCGGACTGTTCTTCCGGGCTGACGACAGGAGCAGCCTGCGACAACTCTGACTCCATCGGTTTCTCATTGTCAACAGTGCCCAGTTTAGCGGTAATGGGCACAACAGAAGCCAGAGAAGAAGGAGGGGCAGCCGGAGGTACGGAGACCGTCGGTGCAGGCGCATCAAAATTCCGCAGATGGATGCCGATCACGTTCTTATGCTCGTCCAGATCCAGCGTCAGCAGATGATGCTTCTCCCAGTATTTCAAGGCACGCATCACATCCTTCTCTGTATAATTGAACAGATCCGCAATATCAGAGATACTGGTAGCGCGGCTGGCGCTCATCATACGAAGCAGATATAGATAGATCTTAAGCTGCGCGTCGTTGGCAGCCTGCATATATTCGTCAATGAACCGATTGGAAATAATCGTCGAATCGGTATGATTATCTTGATAGATTGTGAAACAACTCATGAATACACCACCTTCGCTTTACCCCTAAAGCACAATGTGTCTCAGAATGACACATCTCGCATTATAGCATAGCGTTCCACAAAATAAAATAGGTAAACAGTAACAAAGAAAAAATAAGAACAGACGTTTACCAAATGTGGATAATGTGGATGATGAAGCAGGATATCCCGAAATATGGGGCATTATTTGCCTTACAATATCCACAGAAAGTCGACGGAAATGGCGCCTTTTTTCTGTGGATATTGTGAATAATTATTTCTGTAGCAGGTCATCGCCGACTTTTACGATGTCTCCGGCCCCCATAGTTATCAACAAGTCGCCTTTTGTGCAATTTTCTGAGAGGAACGTTTCTATCTCCGAAAAAGTCGGGAAATAGTAACAGCGATGTCCAAGCTTCTCGATCTCTGCCTGCAGTGTGCGGGAACTGATGCCCAGCGTATCTTTCTCCCTGGCGGCATAGATGTCTGCCAGAACGATCTCGTCTGCCAGAGACAGTGCTTTGGCAAAATCCGAAAGGAAATCCTTGGTGCGCGTGTAGGTGTGAGGCTGGAAGACACACCAGATAGTCTTGTGCGGATAATTAAGAGCCGCCTGCAGCGTTGCCGTGATCTCCGTGGGATGATGGGCATAGTCGTCAATGACAGTGACGCCGTTCACGGTGCCCTTGTATTCAAAACGCCTGTCGGTTCCGGTATAGGAGAGCAGCGCCCCGGCAGTGGTCTGCACGGGGATGCCAAGCAGATCGGTCAGCGCGATGGCAGCGACTGCATTGTATACATTGTGCTGACCCGGAACATGCAGAGAGAATACGTCATCTTTTCCATTTGGCCGCATAAGATGGAAAGAGGGACAGCCTGAGGCATCGTAAGTGATGTCTGTCGGATGATAGTCATGGTCAGGTGAAGAGCCGTAGGTGATGACCCGGCAGTCGAGTCCCTGCGTAATCTCTTCGTAGTGGTCAATATCGCCGTTGATGATCAGAGTGCCGTCTTCCGGCAGTAGTTTGGCAAATTTGCTAAAGGAGTTGCGGATATCCTGAAGGTCTTTAAAGAAATCCAGATGATCTTCTTCTATATTAAGGATGATGCCGATCTTCGGGAAAAAGCTTAGGAAGCTGTTGGTGTACTCACAGGCTTCTGTGACAAAATATTCTGAGGAACCTACACGGATATTACCGCCGATAGGCTTATAGATGCCGCCGATGGACAGGGTTGGATCAACCTTGTGTTCTAACAGGATTTCAGAGATCATGGATGTGGTGGTAGTCTTGCCGTGGGTGCCGCTGATGGCGATGGGAACTTTGTAGTTCTTCATCATCTGGCCCAGCAGCTGTGCCCGGGTCAGGGTCGGGATATGCAGCCTGGCAGCGGCGGTCATCTCCGGATTGTCGGGGCGGATCGCGCTGGTATAGACGATCAGGTCGATGTCAGATGTGATATTTTCTTCTTTCTGGCCGTAATGGACGGCCACCCCCTGCTCTGTAAGCGCATCGGTGAGCGACGAGGGAGTCCTGTCAGAGCCGGAAATACGGAAGCCTTCGGACAACAGGATCTCAGCCAACCCGCTCATGCTGATGCCGCCAATGCCGATGAAATATATGTGAATAGGATTACTGAAGTTGATCTGGTACATGGATATCTCCTTGTTTTTTTTATTAGTATTATACTCATTTGGGCGGAAAAAACCAATATGTTTTTAGAAAATGTGAGGTTTCGGGGAAATAGAAGGAAAACGGAATCCGGCGTTTGTGCCGAAGCGTCCCAAACTCCTTGATCGCAGCGCAGAAATGGAGAAAACTATGACCGGATAGCGACTTGGGGAAAATTTACAGATGGATAAGGATAAAATTATATCGGCGGAAGCGACAGTGTAAAAAATAAATAAACAGATTAAAAAAGAGGATATATTTATTGGACAGTATTAACATAATAGGCGAAATAACGGGCGAATAAATTCGTAAATTATATTCACTTTCAAATCAGAGTGTGATATAATTATGCAAAGCCATAAAATCCGTTTGTAATTAATATATTAAAGTTGATTTGCGAAGCAAATTTACTATTTTATTCAAAAATGAAGAAACAAGAGGTGATAACATGGTTAAGAAGGAAATGATTGCCATGCTTTTGGCTGGCGGTCAGGGAAGCAGGCTGGGAGTATTTACGTCGAAGGTTGCGAAACCTGCGGTGGCGTTCGGGGGTAAATACAGGATCATCGACTTCCCGCTCAGTAACTGTATCAATTCAGGTGTTGACACCGTAGGTGTGCTGACGCAGTATCAGCCCCTTCGCCTCAATACCCACATCGGGATCGGTATTCCATGGGATCTTGACAGGAATATCGGCGGGGTGACAGTGCTTCCGCCTTACGAGAAGAGCGCTAACAGCGAGTGGTATACGGGCACGGCCAACGCGATCTACCAGAATCTGGATTATATGGAGAGCTACAATCCGGAGTACGTCCTGATCTTGTCGGGCGATCATATCTATAAGATGGATTATGAAGTGATGCTGGATTTCCACAAGCAGAACGGTGCGGAGGTGACGATCGCGGTCATGCCGGTGCCGATGGAAGAAGCGAAGCGTTTTGGCATCATGATAACGGATAAAGACCGCAGGATCACGGATTTCGAGGAGAAGCCGGAGAATCCGCGCAGCAATCTTGCTTCCATGGGTATCTATATATTTAATTGGAAGACTTTGAAGGAAGCGCTTTTGACAAACGCTTCACAGCCGGGACTGGATTTCGGCAAGCATATCATTCCTTACTGCCATGAGAAGGGGGCGCCTCTTTACGCATATGAATTTAACGGATACTGGAAGGATGTCGGCACACTGAGTTCTTACTGGGAAGCGAACATGGAGCTTATAGATATCGTTCCGGAGTTCAATCTTTACGAGGAGTACTGGAAGATCTATACGAAGAGCGAAATACTGCCGCCGCAGTATCTGTCTTCCGACAGTGTTGTGGAGAGAAGTATCATAGGAGAAGGTTCCGAGATCTACGGGCAGGTATATAATTCCGTGATCGGCTGTGGTGTCACGGTCGGTGAGGGAACGGTCATAAGAGATTCTATCATCATGAATGAGACGCAGATCGGCAGCCACTGTGAATTGCACAAGGCCATCGTTGCAGAGAATACAATGATCGAAGATGATGTTAAGCTGGGTGTGGGGGAAGAGGCAGAGAATGAGACAGATCCCCATATCTACAATAGCGGCATCGTGGCGGTAGGGGAGAAGAGCTTTATCCCTCAGGGCGTCACCGTCGGCAAGAATTCGGTCGTATTTGGTGTAACGAGTGCGGAGGATTATGCGGAGGGCAGTCTTCCGAGTGGTAAAACTTTGATTAAGGCAGGTGATAAACAGTGAGAGCAATCGGAATAATCTTGGCAGGTGGCAACAATCATAGGATCAAGGAGCTGACCCAGAAACGTGCGGTCTGTGCAATGCCCATCGCAGGAAGTTACCGCGGAATTGACTTTGCGCTGAGCAATATGTCCAACTCCCACATCAATAAGGTTGCCGTGTTCACGCAGTACAACGCGGGGAGTTTGAACGAGCACCTGAGTTCTTCTAAATGGTGGGATTTTGGCCGTAAGCAGGGAGGGTTGCGTGTTTTCACTCCGGCATTGACAGCAGAGAGCAATGCATGGTATCGTGGTACAGCAGATGCTATTGCACAGAATCTCTCTTTCCTGAAAAACAGCCATGAACCATACGTGGTAATATCTTCCGGTGACTGCGTTTACAAAATGGATTATAATAAGCTTCTGGAATACCACATTGAGAAGAAGGCAGACATCACGGTCGTTTGCAAAGATATGCCGGCGAATGTCAATGTGGACAGATACGGTACGGTCAAGATGAACGAGGAATGCCGCATCGAGGAATTCGAGGAGAAACCGGTAGTGGCCAGGTCGAATACGATCTCCTGCGGAATCTATGTAGTCAGAAGACGTCAGTTGATCGAGATGATCGAACGGTGTGCGGAGGAAGACAGATACGATTTCGTGAAGGATATTCTCATTCGCTATAAGAATATGAAGAGTATCTACGGCTATAAGATCAAAGAATACTGGAGCAATATCGCTTCCGTGGATGACTACTTTAAGACGAACATGGATTTCCTTCATCCGGAGATCCGCAATTACTTCTTCAAGCAGTATCCTGATATTTATTCCAGAGTGGACGATCTGCCGCCGGCCAAGTACAATGTGGGAGCAAGCATCAAGAACAGCTTGATCTCCAGCGGATGTATCGTGAACGGTAAGGTAGAAGACTCCGTGATCTTTAAGAAGACGTACATCGGCAACAACTGCTATATCAAAAATTCCATCATTCTGAATGATGTCTATATCGGAGATAACACACATATTGAGAATTGTATCGTGGAGAGCAGGGGGACGATACGAGCCAATTCTTACCATAAAGGGGAAAATGGTATAGAAATTGTTGTAGAACATAATGACAGATTTGTAATTTGATGGTATGATGGAAAGGCGGTTGCGATTGAAAGATGTATTTTATTGTGTAAGAGGCATGTGCGTAACTAATTAAATGTTTATTACAAGCTACGTGGCTTGATGAGTATGACTTGTGTGGAAAAGCTTGTGAAAACCGGCAGGTTACTGACCGGTATCATATGATAAGGAGGCTGAGCTTCATGAGAATTACTGATGTCCGCGTGCGTAAAATGACTCAAGACAGCAAGATGAAAGCAATCGTCTCAATTACCATAGACGATGAATTCGTAGTTCATGACATTAAAGTAATTGAAGGTGAGAAAGGTCTTTTCATTGCAATGCCGAGCAAGAAAGCCAACGACGGCGAGTATCGTGACATTGCACATCCGATCAACTCGGAGACCCGGGACAGAATACAGAGCATTATTCTGGACAGCTATGAAAAGGCGCTTTTGGAACCAAACGACGAGTAAACAAATGCATAGTGTGGATGTAACGAGAAAGGACGCGGGAACGCGTCCTTTTTTCATATTATTAAAGGAAAGTGCGTCCTATGATACCGAACCGGATGCGTGGAAATATGCTAAAGAACAGCTTGTCGTATGAGTTAAAGTATCTTAAATGCTCAAATTATAATTTTAACGTTAAAGTAGTTGACAGGAGAATGTATACTATGTAGAATAGTATTATACTATTAGAAATAGTACAAATGAGGGTTACAAGAAAATTATATGGATCATAGAAATGGATGGTTGTTAAGTTACATAGGAAAAGCACATAAGAGGGTCGTTAGATATCAGGAGAAAGGAAAATGAAAAGAAACAGGATTGCTGTCAGGATTACTGTATTGTTGGTAATAAGTGTATGCGTATTGCTTGTATTTTTTTTAGATAACAGAAATAATAATACTCTGAAAAGAATACTTGGAGCGAATGAAAAAAAGGATATCATAGAAGGAGCGATTGTTATTTCGGAAGAGGAGGCTGAAACAATGTGGAATGAAGATAGAGACGTGGGTCCATATTATGATTTAAGTAGTGAAGGAGAGCTGCAGAGTGATATAGCGATACAGGAAGAAGAGATTTTCATGATAGAAAATAAATTTAAAACCAATAGTACAAAAATTACTATAGGAAACCAGGAAAATATTCCTATAACAGTGTGCTTGTATAATACTTTGTGGCCAGAGTCAGCTATTCAGGAGATGGATATAAAACCACTGGAAGAGGGTATCTTTGTTAATTTGTCAGCGAAATATTTATATTTGATAGGGGTAGTTTCGGCAGAGAATGCGGAAATTAAAATAACGATAAATGATTAGTGACCAAAGTATGCAGGAGATGCGTTGCAAAGATCACAGATTGATATTTGTAGAAAAATTCCCGTAAGGCGTATGTGATGCCCTATGGGAATTTTTTCTGCAGGGGAAATAGTTATGTAAACTAGGAACTTGACCAATACTATCCTGCGTAGTACAATAATACAAAATTAAGCTGCAGAAGGAAGACATACATAAAGTATGTAAGCGTTGCGGCAGCTTTGCAGATGCAAGGAAAGGTTTGGAGAAATGAAAGATAAATATAATTTAACAAAATCAGAAGAAGAGATCATGGAATTACTGTGGGAGACGGACAGGAAGATGTCGTCCAAAGAGATACTGGATCATTTCAATGAACATTGTGGTAAGGACTGGAAGAAGCAGACGCTGAATACCTTTTTGGCCAAACTGTTGCAGGCCGGGTTTATTGATAGGATCTCAAAGGACAGGAAGTATCTGTATGTACCTCTGATCACGAGGATGGACTATAAGCAGAAAGGAGCGGAGCGGTTCATCAGGGATTCCTACAGTGGGTCTTTCATGAATTTTGTAAGCGCTTTGTCCGGCGGTGAGATGATCAGTAAGGAAGAGGCGGAAGATATTAGGAAACTGCTGGAGGAGAACAAGTTATGAAGCTGTTAGGATCGATGACGTGCGCAGGTAGTGTGGTAGTATTACTTTATCTCATTTGCATGGTGGCTTTGAAAAAGTCTTTCGGTGCGAAGTGTAGATATCGGATTTTGGTTATGGCTCTGTTTTTTTACCTGGTGCCGGTCCAACTGGGGCATTATATGGATATAGCACAGGATATCGTACAGGATCGCGTGCAAGATCGTATGTTGTTTACGGATTGGGAAGGTGATCGAGCATATGATATGTCTCGTAATGTCATTGAAGTGACTCGGGAGGGGAAGATCTACTTTCCTTTTATGGAGGCAAAGATTACATTGTTTATCATGTGGAGCATTATTGCTGTTACAATAATATTGTCCAAACTGTCTAATTACAGTAAAGAAAGAAGGATACTCTTTGAGGCCAGTGAGGATATTACGATTAAGGAGACGCTGGCAGCGCTGGAAGCGGCAAGAACCGGATTGGGGATCAGAAGAAACGTAAGGTACAGATGGGATCCCGGCCTGAAGGTGCCGTTGTCCATCGGGGTTATACGACCGATTCTGTTACTGCCAAAGCAGAGCTATCCGGATGAGGAAGGCAGGTTTATCTATGAGCACGAGCTGCTGCATATCAAAAATTATGATACGCTCCTTAAGATGCTGGGAGTGTTGGTGACAGGGTTAAACTGGTATAACCCGTTGGTTTACTGGTTGGTCCGTGAATTGGGTAAGGTGAGTGAAAATGTCTGCGATGAACAGATCGTTTTAAATTGTGGGGAAGAACAGAGGAAGATGTATGGTCAATTAATTCTGAAAATGGTCACGGTAGAGAGTGAAAATGGTTTTAAGTATACTGCGCCTTTTGGCAGTAGCAAAGAAAATGTTAAGGAAAGGATATCATTAATGCTGAAGACAAGGAAATTGAAAGCAGGAATGAGGATTTTAGCAGTATGTTTTACGGCGGCGATCGGTCTGGCGGGTTCGTTTCCGGTACTGGCATACGAGAAGCCGGTCATAGTATGGGATGAGAGCGGAAAGGATATTAAGTACAGCACACAATGGGAGGAGTTTTTTGTAGAGGAAGGATTCAAGGGAAGTGAGGATGAGATGCGCAGTCTGTTTTTGGATGTAGATGAAGTGAATCTAAAAGAACTTCCGGCTGAAAGTTACTTCCAGGATCTGCAGGGGAATATATATATCGGTGAGGGACAACAGGAGCAAAGGGCGTGCAGCCATACATATGTGAATGGGACAAGCAGCAGGCATGTGAAGAGTGGGAACAGCTGCACGATATATGTTTATAACGCAAGGCAGTGCAGTAAATGTGGGAATGTGATAAGTGACAGTTTGGCGTATGAATTAAAGTTTCCTAAATGTCCCCATTAAAAATTCTTATTATAAGTAGTTGACAAAAAGTACAGTACTATATATAATAGTACTGTACTAATATAAGATATACGCAAGAGAAAAGAGAGACATATATACTGGTAGTATGCGGAAGAGGAAATGTTATGAGCTTGTGCATGGATATTCTGATCCCAGGATTTTTTGGGATTGGGTGAATTAGTGACAGATGATGTAAATGTATTTCTTTTATCTTAATATATTTTTATTTGGATGGCAGAGTCTCAGTTTTCTATTGAAAAAGAGATTCTGCCGATACGTTGGAATGGAGGCAGAATGAGCAAGAAGATAATATGGATAGCGATCACGGTTATAGCGGTCGTAGCAGGAAGCATTCTTTTATATAATATGTTTTATCGGGAAAGAGAAAGCCAGGCAGTTGTCGAAGAATTTGAAGAATATACAGGGACTCATTATAAGATCTCGGATAATTATTCGCTTCCAGGGCATAAGTCTATGAATGAAATCGCACGCGAGGAAGGGGTCATGGACAAGGCCGATGAATTATGTGACGCATTGAACGGCTCGGAATATTTTACTTATTATGAAGTGTATGATAAACTGTTGCAGTATGAAGGAAATTACGATATGGGTTATGCATTTTTGCATGTTCCCAGGGGGTTGACAGAAGAGGAGATGGATGATGTTATTCATCAGAAAGCACTATCCGGTGAAGAGATCATACTGCTTACAAATATAAAAGGAATGTTTATCGGAGAAAAAGCGTTTGACCAATTATTATCGTTACGGGATCATATTACCGAAGGAAAGGGATTTGAGCCGGAGGACTTTATTTTTGATGATGTTGTGAATGTTGTTCTTGGGAGTGAGTATAAGGAATTTTATGATATAGGAGATAGAATAGTCGTCCATTATATCTGTGAGCCGATCGAGTTGAATGTGATCGGATTTTTAGATGACAGTGCGGCGGTAGATATTGGAAACATTCATGTAAATCTGTCTACCTTTATTGTTGTCCCGAGCTTCAAGATCGTATCGCAGGAGAAAAAAGGACAATATTTCAATGTTGCACATAGCTTATTCAGAGCGAGTGGTATTATAGAAATTAACGATAATGTCGATATCAAAACGGCATTGTCAGCGTGTGACGATATGTTTAGTAAAAGTGGTCTGGATTACTGGTATTTCCAACTGGGCGGATGAAAGAGGACCATATGCTCAACGGCCAGTTAAAACCGGCATATAATGTCCAGATTGCAGTAGAGAACTATTTCATTCCCGCGAGCAATGAGACAAGTACCGTGCTTGCACGAGTATTTGGCGAATGCCGCGAGGGTCAGATACCCCGCAGCTCTGCTGCGTTGCAAGTTGGATGCCCCGTCAGCTTGCTGCGGGGTATTTGACTATGGCTGGCACGCCTTCCGCTGTAACAGTGTGATAATCTGTTCTATTTCTTTGGGGCGGAGATGGTTTTTCCCTCCGTATGGATTGCCCTGTCAATATCCGAAAGACTGGAAATGATATGCCCGCTGTCCACTTCAGTTCCATACGCATCCCTCTTTTCTTTCGTATTTGCCTGTCCGCCCGCTTTTTAAAACAACTGGCCTCGCGTCGTCATTGCGGCAGGACGGCGCAGGCAAGAACCCGCATTGCCGCTATTTTTTCAGAAAATCGCTAAATTCCTTCAATTCTTTTCTCCTGTCTTCTGGAAGGCTGTTATACGGCACATTATGTATCGCGCCTTCTAATGTATATAAATGCACCAGACATACATTCGGGTATTTTTGCTTTAACCTTAGAAACGCGTTTTTCGCGCCCGCTTCCATAAGCTCCCCGGGAGATTCTATGCCGACAGATGTCAGCTTTTTCTCCATTTCCCTGCCAATGTTCATCATTGATGTCAACCCTGCCATGTGTTCCTCCCATATTCTATGGTTTCCTTATTGATGCAAACCAGAAGCTATCGTTTACCCTCTTTAATGAATATGATTAGCTTTTCTACGTCATCAAATTCATCGTAATCGCCAACAATACCTTCACGATGATATATAATACCGTTTTTTTCGTTGCGCTCTAAGCAATCTAACAGCATTTGCTCCCCATATCTCTTAACAAATAAAGTAAAACCATATGGTTTCATCTTGGACAACAAGCCTTTTCTGCAATCTTCCATGCAGCTATAACAATGGTCATGACATTTTGCTATTGCGCATTTCCTGTTTTCACACCAGTCTTTGTCGGGACATTCTCCCGAATTACATCCGTGACAGGTGGTGTTTTCAGAACACAAACAGCAGGCAAGTCCACATCTTGCAATTCCCAATTCCCGTTTCATAAAACGCCTCCGCTCTCGATAAATCTCGATTTGCTATTGTAATTATAGTTTATTTTTAACGGATGTGCAATTCCGAAAGGGAACTTATTTACTGTACATTAAGGTGTGCCGCAATGAGAAAATTTCAATACGGCACACTTTTTTCAATGCAAAATGATTTCGGTCTTGCAAATTTTTACTTATGGGAAATTTGCAAAAATTAAGCAGCAGCGTCCTTTTCTTTGACTATATTTATTGATAAATTAGCTAATACTTGATACACTCTTAAAAGGAATTTAAATGGCCTGTTTTGGGTAAACCAAACGACGAGTAAACAAATTCATAGTGTGGATGCAAAAGGGGGAAAGGGAAGAAATGAAGAAGATTTTGGGTGTTTTTATAAATCGGAACAATGCCATTCGGATCATGGTAACGGCATTGTTTGCGGCATCTTCCCAGCCGCTGATCGCATGGAGCATGGCCGGACTCTCAGGAGCATTTCTGGACAGTGAATTGAGTTATGAAGCGTTGTTCAGAAATATACTGATCTTGTTATGCGCATTGTTTATTGCCTGGTTTGCAGATAATATCAAGGCAAATCTGTTATTGGACAGTGAGTTTGAACTGCGCAGGCAGGTCTTTGACAGTATTTATGCCATGCCTATTGATGAGTTTGAGAAAAAAGATAGCGGAGCGTATTACAATCAGATCGGACGTGATACGCAGATTCTGTCTAAAGAGCTTTTTGAAGGTACGCTGCAAGTGATCGTGAACGGCCTTAGTATCGGTCTGATAGCGGTGTTGCTGTTATATTGCCACTGGATGAGTTTTCTGATCATTCTTATTTTTTTGCTGCCTTTGACCATTAACAATCTGCTGATGCCGCAGAAGATCGCTGCCTGTCAGGAACGATCGATGAACACGCTGGTGGGGATGACGGTTAAGATCAAAGACCTGCTGAGCGGGTTTTTTACTGCTCGCTTTCAGGAAGGGGAGAAGCAGGTTTCCGAGAGTATGCATACGCACTTTGCAGCGGCAGCGGATGCGGAGAAGCAGATCATGAAACTGTCTAACTTGAGCGGGCTTATCGCGAATGCCAGTGTAACGCTTTCGCAGTTTTCCGGGTTGTTTGTTGCCTTTTATCTCATGCGTTTTGGTAAGATCGATTTTCCGCAATTCGTATTGATCTTTCAGCTGGGGATGATAGTCAGTAACCCGGTAGTCAGTTTGATCAATGCGGTCATTTCCATCCGCTCTTCGCGTCCCTATATTGAGAATACGGAGAAGATTCTGGCAGGACATAAATACCAGGAAGATTTCCGGCTGAAGAAGGTATGCAGCATAAAACTTGACGATGTGTCGTTTGTTTATCCTGAAAAACAGCGCAGTGTTTTAAGCAATTTTAATTATTGCTTTGAGCAGGGCAGGAAATATCTGATCATTGGAGAAAGCGGCAGCGGCAAGACCACCCTGATAAAACTTTTGCTGGGGACGCTCCATCCCAGTTCCGGTCACATATATTATGACAGGATTGATCAACAGGAGCTTTCCCCTTCTGAAATCTACCATCATTCTGCGGTGGTGCCGCAGCAGGTCTATATTTTCGACGATACGATCAGGCGTAATCTTGATCTGAAGGGAGCCTGTACGGATGAAGAGCTGCTTGCGATAATCAGCAAAGTAAAACTCGACAAGTTTTTCGCTGCAAACGGGTATACGCTGGATACACAGATCAGCAACGAAACCCTGCAGGTTTCCGGAGGCGAAAAGGCTCGGATCGGTCTGGCCAGAAGTTTGACGCTTCATAAGAGCATCGTCATTTATGATGAGGTGCTTTCCGGACTCGACCCACAGAATGCAGAACTGATCGAAGATCTGCTCCTCGCGGACAACGAAAGGATCGTGATCCATATTGCACATAACTCATCGCCAGGCTACCAGGACAGATATGATGCTGTCGTGCGGCTTGCGATTCAAAGTGATCCGGAAGAACAGATAGAACAGTGACTGACATCCCCATGCTGCTGCTTTCTGAAACATCTTTTCTGCCGTTACAGTAAGTAATTATTTTCCCGATTTGCGATCTGTAAACCGACTAATTTGTAGGTTGCGTATCCGCCCACGACCAGAGGTTCTGCTTTGCATAGTTCTTCTGCTTCTTCGCGGGACTCTGTTTTCAGGATATACATACCTGCCATTCCCGGATAGCCTTTAAAGACGCCACAGATTTCCAGCTTTCCTTCATCATCCAACTTTCTTATGTTCTCAACGTGCTCCATAACTACCTGCTTTGTCATTTTATTATAGGTCTTGCTTTTCTCGATCATCATCATGTACATCAATTTTTCCATATGATATTCTCCTTCTCCCACATGGGGTGCATGGCTTCACCTAATGCCATATTGTATTTGGTACATAGATAGTTTATCATAGAATGGTGACAAAGTCTGTCACTATTTGAAAAGAAGTTTAATGTTGAATAAATTCTCTGAGGGGCAATTTATAGTTAACGACATTAGAAATTTCGTTTTCTGCCTTGCAGGTGCTTCCGTATATGGCTCCTGCAAGAGCCGGAAACAGAAATTTGTTATGTCGTTTACTATAGTTCAACAAACTGAACAAGTATAGTTAGAGTTTGTGCCGCTTCGGAATGGAGGTAAAAATGTCAAAAGCAGAACGACTTATCGAAATGATGATAACAATAAATGCAAAGAAGGATTTTACAGTAGGCGAATTAGCAAAGGAGTTTTCCGTATCAAAAAGAACCATACTGCGTGACTTGCAGGAATTGGAGCAGGCAGGTTTTCCTCTTTACTCTGAAGTTGGGGCGGCAGGTGGGTATCATGTTTTAAGAGAACGCATTTTGCCGCCTATTGCTTTTTCTGAAAGCGAGGCAAAGGCTGTTTTCTTTGCCTGTCAAGCCTTGCAATACTACCGTGACTTGCCGTTTGAACAGGAGACCATATCGGTCTTAAAGAAATTCTTGAATTGTCTGCCATTAGATGTACAAAACAGTATCACTCAGATTCAAAATAAGGTTGTATTTTGGATTCCGGACAGACATTGCGATTCGCCTTGGCTTAAAGCAATGTTTCTTGTCGTCATACACCGCTATGCCGCAACAATACGGTATTCGTCAACCTATTCTGAAAGTACGCGCACGATCATACCTGTTGGTTTATATGCCATGAATGGGCTTTGGTACTGCCCGGCCTATTGTACAGCAGCAGAGCAGATCAGAGTGTTCCGGGTTGACCGTATCAAGGAGATCATAGAGGAAAAGCCTTATCCAAAAGGGAAATACCCTATCCCTGCGTCGATTCAGGAATATCTTGAAAATACAGATGTTAAAAACGATTATCATATGAAGATCCAACTGACAGATATTGGCGTTAAACGCTGTGAAAGTGAATGTCTGCTTGCAGGTGGATTACAAAGATTTTCAACGGGCGGCGGGATGATCGACATGGACATAAACCATGCTGCTTTAGAATGGGTTGCCGATTATATACTGCCATTTGGGAGTGATGCCACCGTGTTAGAACCTGTGGAGCTAATAAAGCTGATGCAGCAGAAAATATACAGTTTATATGAGCATTATTGCGGAGCGGAATAATGTTTCTGAAGTGCTGATCGAAATTCTTTGTGAGAGTTCGTTGTAATAAACTGCGGCTATGTGATATAATTTGGTCATACAAAGGAGAAGATATGAAGACAACAAAGATACAATGGCATCCCGGTTTTGTAGCGGCGATGAATCTGGAGTTTTCAAAGGACAGGCAGGGGCATATGCCAGTCTGTATAAGTCTTACGGGGAAAGAGTGGATGCAATATCCCATATCCCATATCTGGTTCGGTTCTCTATCGGAGAGGATGGAGAAGGAGAAAATGATCAGATTGATAGAATGTGCTGAGAAATTGACAGGAAAAGCGGAAAGAGAGTTTGCAGATTCGGTTTTGGAAGTAAGCATTGGAGCAAATAAACAGGTTATAGAAGAATTGCTGGGAGATGAGAGAATGTGTCAGGCATTAATGGAGATCATGGAGCCGCATTTGCAGCTTAGGGAAAAAGCAGGAATGAAAGAGGGTATCAAAGAAGGTATCAAAGAAGGTATCAATGGCGCAGTGGATACCTTGAGAGCATTTGGGCATGGAGATTTAGAAATAAAAAATGCAATCATGCAAAGATATGTTCTTTCCGAAGAAGAGGCAGAAGAATACGTATATGGAAGGAATGAAAAGGCAGAACGTTAAGCCGGGATTTCCTTTTCCTTGTGGGAAGATAAAACAAAATAGGAGATGCCGAATAATGTAGGAAAGGAAGAATATGTATGAGTTATGATTTAATGGTCTTCGAGAAAACCAAGGCGCCCAGCAACAAAAAGGAATTTATGACGTGGTTTAAAAAACAAACTGAATGGAGTGAAGGACATGATTATCAATCGATCGGTGTATCGTCTCCGGCATTGCAGAATTGGTTTATGGAAATGAAAGATACATTTCCGCCGATGAATGGTGAATATGCTCCGGATGTAGAGTTATTTGATGAAGATGAAGATTTGGAAAACCATGTGACAGATTACAGCATAGGGCGGGAAGTAATATATGCGGGATTTTCCTGGTCGGTAGTAGATGAGGCATATGAACTTGTGCAGACATTGGCACGAAAACATGGGGTTGGATTTTTTGATGTAAGCAGTGATAATGGAGACATAATTCTGCCGGACGGCAGTGTGATCATATAGGAAAACTGTGAGAAGATCTGTCTGCTTTTTGGGAGGGTGGCTATCGGTTTGAGGCATTTTGTCCCGTAGCTCGGTGCAGGACGGGAGACGGGGGTTAAAACGCAGCTGATAGTAGAGTGAAATCCCGCAAGGCAGCATTCATGAGCCAGGAATCAGAAAACAGGTTCCTGGTGTTATTTTTGCTCATAAAAACAGAGAACAATTTTACAGTAAACTTACGGCATGCTCAGCCTGCCGCTTAGCGGGCCGCATGGCCATCCATGCTATGAAAGTCGAAGACTTTCACAGCATGTTGTGGTATATTGTTATCAGGATTGGAAGAGTACTGTAGCCCGTGCGACAAAGAAGTTAAAGGACCATGGAATCATTGTGCGGGTTGGATCGACTAAAGCGGGTTACTGGAAATATTGAGCAGGGAGGCAGCAGCATTTTGTTTGACAGGATGAGAGCATTATTACATAAAAATACAGAATTGCAGGAGGGCAGCATGTATATTATCGCAGGCTTGGGGAATCCGGACAGGAAATATCAGAATACGAGGCACAATATCGGATTTGAAGTGATAGATGCGATCGCCGGGAAGAATCAGATCACGGTAGGTGAGCGCAAGCATAAGGCCATCATCGGCAAGGGGTATGTGGGCGGCCAGAAAGTTGTGCTGGTCAAACCTCAGACTTATATGAATTTGAGTGGTGAAAGCATAAGACAGGTCATAGACTTTTATAAGGTGGATGAGAAGAGTGAGCTGATCGTGATCGCGGACGACGTCAGTCTGGAGCCGGGACAGATCCGCATTCGCAAGAAAGGGAGCGCTGGCGGTCACAACGGACTTAAGAATATCATTCTGCACCTGGGGCATGATGAGTTCTGTCGGGTGAAAATGGGTGTGGGCGAGAAACCTGACGGATATGATCTGGCGGACTATGTGCTGGGGCATTTTTCGGACAAAGAGCGGGAGATTATGGATGAGAGCATCACGAGGGCAGCGGAGGCTGTGGAAATGATGATCGCGGAAGGGCCGGATGCGGCCATGAATCAGTTTAATAAGAAGAATCGTTGACGGCAATCAGAAAGAAGGATATCGATTAAGCGGAGGTAAGATGTGAGGGCTTTACTGGCTCCCCTGGAAGAACTGGGAGAATATGAAGAGATTAAGAAAATGCTTGTGAGTAAGCAGGCCTGCGTGGCGCTCAGCGGGTGTGTGGATTCTCAGAAGCTGCATATGGTCTATGGGATTGGCGATGGTTTTCGGAATAAGATCATCGTCACTTTCAGTGACCTGCGGGCCAAGGAACTGTATGAGGATTATAAATTTTATGACAGGAATGTGATGCTGTATCCGGCCAAGGATCTGATCTTTTTTCAGGCGGATATCCACGGTAATCAGCTGACGATGGAGCGGATCCGCTGTCTGCGCAGGCTGATGGAAGGACGGCCGACGACGGTAATCACCACCTATGATGCGCTGATGGCGCCGCAGATCCCGATGGAATCCTGGCGGCGACACGTGATTCGCATTGACAGACAGAGTGTTCTGGCGGAGGAAGAACTGGCAACGCAGCTTGTGGAACTGGGTTATGAGAAAAATTATCAGGTGGAGGCGCCGGGACAGTTCAGTATCCGGGGCGGTATCGTTGATATCTTCGATCTGACAGAGGAGAACCCTTATCGGATTGAGCTGTGGGGAGAGGATGTGGAGTCTATCCGCAGCTTTGATATCTTAAGCCAGCGTTCCATCGAGAAGTTGGAATCGGTCACCATCTTTCCGGCCACGGAGCTGATCCTAACGGATGAAGAACTGCGAAGCGGCCTGAAAAAGATTGAGACGGAGTGCAGGGCTCATGCCGAACACCTCAGAAAAGAGATGAAGACGGAGGAGGCCCACCGGATAGAGACGCAGATCAGGGAGCTAGAGGAACAGCTGCTGGAGCTGGGATTGTCCCGGGGCGCGGTGAATCTGGAAAGCTATGTGCACTATTTTTATCCGGCGCTGTCTGATTTTCTGGACTGTATCGACAATTTTTCCGCAGGAACGGCGGGGCGGGGCGGCAGTTGTGTGTTTGTGGAGGAACCGCTGCGGGTAAAAGAACATGCTGCGGCGGTGGAGCTGGAGTTTCGGGAGAGCATGATGCATCGTCTGGAAAAGGGCTACATCCTGCCCGGGCAGATGAACATCCTGTACAGCGCGGAGGAGACGGCGGCCAGGATCGCCAGAGGCCGGGTGGTGACGCTTTCCATGATGGACGGGAAAAACCCGCTGTTCAAGGCGGACCGGAAATTTGATATCCAGACAAGAAGTCTGTCTTCTTATAATAACAGTTTTGAGGCATTGGTGAGAGATCTGGCCGGTTATAAGAAAAAGGGTTACCGCATCCTGCTGCTTTCCGGTTCCAGGACCCGGGCGAAGCGGCTGGCGGAGGATCTGCAGGAGCAGGAGATCAGCGCCTTTTATACGGAGGATCCCATGCGGGAGGTGCAGCCGGGGGAAGTGATGACTTACTACGGCCGGGTGCTGAAAGGATTCGAGTATCCGCTGCTGAAATTCATTGTAATCTCGGAGAGCGATATCTTCGGCGCGGAGAAGAAGAAAAAGAAGAAGAAAAAAGTCTACCAGGGCCAGAAAATCAACGATTTCAACGAGCTGCGGGTAGGGGATTATGTGGTGCATGAGAGCCACGGCCTCGGCGTCTATCAGGGGATAGAGAAGGTGGAGGTCGATAAGATCGTCAAGGATTATATGAAGATATCCTACCGTGACGGCGGCATCCTCTATGTGCTGGCCACGGGGCTTGACGTGATCCAGAAATATGCTTCCGCGGAGGCTGGAACGAAGCCGAAGTTAAATAAGCTGGGCACCCAGGAGTGGAACAAGACCAAGTCGAGGGTGCGCAGCGCGGTGGACGAGATTGCCCAGGACTTGGTGGAGTTGTATGCGACAAGGCAGCAGAGCCAGGGCTTCCAGTACGGCAAAGATACGGTCTGGCAGCGGGAATTCGAGGAGATGTTCCCCTTCGAGGAGACGGAGGATCAGATCAGTGCGATCGCGGCTACCAAGGAGGATATGGAGAGCAGCAGGATCATGGACCGTCTGGTCTGCGGCGACGTGGGGTACGGCAAGACGGAGATCGCCATCCGGGCGGCCTTCAAGGCGGTGCAGGAGAACAAGCAGGTAGTCTATCTGGTGCCCACGACCATTCTGGCGCAGCAGCATTATAATACGTTTGTGCAGCGGATGAAAGATTTTCCGGTGCGGATCGATCTGCTGTCCCGGTTCCGCACGGCGGCGGAGCAGAAGAAGACGATCACGGACTTGAAGAAGGGCATGGTGGATATCGTCATCGGTACGCACCGGGTGCTGTCTGCAGATGTGGAGTACAAAGATTTGGGGCTTTTGATCATTGACGAGGAGCAGCGTTTCGGGGTAGCCCACAAGGAAAAGATCAAGAAGTTGAAGGAAAATGTGGACGTGCTGACGTTAACGGCTACGCCGATCCCGCGGACGCTGCATATGAGTCTGATTGGGATCCGGGATATGAGCGTGCTGGAGGAGGCGCCGGGGGACAGGCAGCCCATCCAGACTTTTGTTTGCGAATACAATGAGGAACTGGTGCGGGAGGCGATCGTCAGGGAGCTCTCCAGAGAAGGACAGGTCTACTATGTTTACAACCGGATCAACAATATCGCCGATGTGGCGGCCATGATCCAGAAGCTGGTGCCGGAGGCCAATGTGAGCTTCGCGCACGGCAGGATGAAGGAGAATGAACTGGAGCGCATCATGTATGACTTTATCGACGGCGAGATTGATGTGCTTGTGTCCACGACGATCATCGAGACGGGACTGGACATCTCCAACGTGAATACGATGATCATCCACGATTCGGATCAGATGGGGCTTTCCCAGCTGTACCAGCTGCGCGGCCGGGTGGGGCGTTCCAACCGGACGGCGTATGCATTTTTAATGTATAAAAGAAACAAGATGCTCAAGGAGATCGCAGAGAAAAGACTGGGGGCGATCAAGGAATTTACGGAGCTTGGCAGCGGCTTTAAGATCGCCATGCGAGATCTGGAGATCCGGGGCGCCGGCAATCTGCTGGGGGCCAGGCAGCACGGGCATATGCAGGCGGTAGGGTATGATCTGTACTGCAAGATGCTGAATGAGGCGGTGAAGAATCTCAAGGGGATTTCCACGATCGAAGATTTCAATACGAGTATCGATCTGGAGGCGGACGCTTATATTCCGGCCACGTACATTGTCAATGAAGTGCAGAAGCTGGACATCTACAAGCGGATTGCGGGGATCGAGAATGAAAAGGAATGCGACGACATGCGGGAAGAACTTCTGGACCGTTTCGGGGAGATACCCAAGTCGGCGGAAAATCTGCTGCGCATCGCGTTGATCCGTTCCCATGCCCATAAGCTGTACATGCCGGAGGTGAAGGGGAAGGACGAGACGATCCGCTTCCAGCTGCGGTCGGATGCCCGTATCCGGGTGGAGAATATTCCCCGCCTGCTGCAGGCCTACGAAGGCAGGCTCACGTTCGAGCCTAAGGGTGTGCCGATGTTTCGGATGCGGTATAAGAAGTGCGGCATGATCGAGAAGGATGAGGAACTGCTGCTGGGGCTGACAGAGGCGGTTCTGAAAGATATGGAGGAGCTGCTGCTGTAGCAGGGGGTAAGAAAGGACAGAGGACAGATGATTTATTTGGATAACGCGGCTACCACCAAGACGGCGCCTGAGGTGGTGGAGGCTATGTTGCCTTATTTTACGGAGTACTATGGGAATGCGGGCAGCATATACGGGCTTGCGGGCGAGAGCAGGAAGGCGCTCCTGCGGGCCAGAGAGAGGATCGCCGGGACGCTGGGGGCCGAGGCGAATGAGATCTATTTTACGGCGGGCGGATCGGAATCGGATAATTGGGCGCTGAAAGCAGTGTTTGAGGCGTGGCAGGATAAGGGAAAGCACATTATCACCTCGCGGATCGAGCATCATGCGGTGCTGCACACGTGTGAATATCTGGAGAAAATGGGGGCCAGAGTCACCTATCTGGATGTGGATTCTGAAGGGCTGGTGGATCCCGGACAGCTTGAGCGGGCGATCCGGCCGGATACGATCCTGATCTCCGTGATGGCGGCCAACAACGAGGTGGGGACGATCCAGCCGGTGAAGGAGATCGGGGAGATCGCGGCGGCGCATGGCATTTTGTTCCACACTGATGCGGTGCAGGCGTATGGGCATCTGCCGTTGGCGGTGCAGGAGTGCCATATCGACCTGCTTTCGGCCAGTGCGCACAAATTTAACGGGCCGAAAGGCGCGGGTTTTCTTTATGTAGGGAAAAAGGCGGGAATCCGTTCCTTTATCCACGGCGGGCAGCAGGAGAGAGGCCGGCGTGCCGGCACGGAGAATGTGCCCGGGATCGTGGGGATGGCCGCTGCAGCCAGACGGGCGCATGAGCATATGGAAGAGCGGGCGCAGAAGGAACGGATGCTGCGGGATTATCTGATCGGGCGGATAGAGGCGGAGATCCCGGATGTGGCGCTGAACGGCCATCGGATAAGACGTCTGCCGAATAACGTGAATTTCAGTTTTGCAGGCATGGAGGGAGAGACCATGCTGATCATGCTTGATATGGCGCAGATCTGTGCATCGGCAGGGTCGGCGTGTACCTCAGGCGCCGTGGATCCTTCACATGTTCTGTTGGCGATGGGATTGTCCAAAGAACGGGCGCGGGGATCGCTGCGGCTCACGCTCAGTGAGGAAAATACGCGGGAAGAGCTGGATACCGTAGTGGAGGAGCTGGCGCGGATCGTGGCGCGGGTCAGAGGAATGATGGTAAGATAGATGATTCATGTACCTGATGAGGTTTGGAGTATTTGAGCAATTATTTTGATAATATTGAAATTTTATTTATAGAGTCCGGATTAACGGACTCTATTTTTTGTATCCTTATTTCAGAGAAGAACAGAAGTTCGATTGCCGGAAGGACAGGACTGGAAGAGAGATGCCCTGTGGCAGCCACTCGGCTTGCTGCTCACGGGAATAAAGAGAAAGGAAGAGGTAAGGATCATGAAGGGTTATACAGTGGAAAGCGGTTATATGGGATATGTTAACGGGGAGTATATGTTGTTTGCCAGCGAGACGGATTATGTGGATTACGTGGAGAATTGAGGACGGTTCTGGGCGGGGATGTATGGGACAAACAAGAATTTAGAAAAATGAGAGTACTTTTAATATGATTGAGGAGAGGTTTGTCGATTCGCATGAATAAGTCTGAAATTTAAGAGGAAGCAGGTATTATGGATAGAAACATTAATATTATTGTTGGGCTCAAGGGGGAGAAGATTGTTCTGATCAACGATATTCGCTTTAAAGGAAAAAAGAAAGAGGATTGGAAAGAAGTAGAGGATTATCTCAAAGAGTATGTGGGAGAGTTTTATGAGATTGCGGAAACGTCGGAAAAAATATTTATTTCCAGTGAATTTCCGGATGAATACACTGGTTCTGAAAGCAGACTTTCCCTTAAAGGAGCCGTTGCAAAAGCAAAAGCCAATGCTGTTCAGGGGATTCCTGAATTGGTGCAGATTGCGGCTAATAGAGAATATTCGGCAAATACAAAGAAGAAACACGAAAAAGATGCAAAATACGGTTGGTATCGGTACGATGTACGGTTTGCATTGCCGGTATATGATGACAAAAGCGGAGAGGTTTGTCGGTATAATATATTTTTTGCCCGTATGTTGGTACGTCATGCTGAAGAAGACAGGAAGTACCTTTATGATATGCTGGCAATCAAAAAAGAAACGAGCAGCCCGCTTGTGTAATACTATACGGTGAAAACCCATCTCTTTTTTAAAATTATATTGAAAGAAGGAGCGATTGTCAATAAGGACATGAAAGAATACCTTTTTTAGTATTATAGGACAAAACATGATTGCCAAATAATGGGCGGGGGTATATGATAAATCATAGTGTGTTGGGTAAAATATAATTCAGGCATATGTTGCGGCAGACCGGCGGAGTGCATAGACTAAATAGAAGTATATGGATCGCGGCGGCCCGGTTCTATTCCCTGCGGTGACAGTCCATAATATGCGAGATGTTTGGAGAAAGACTTGGTTAAGAAGATTGATTCGATAGCGGTAAATTATATAGACGAAGGGGAAGGCGACATTATCCTGCTGCTCCATGGATGGGGGGCTAACATTACCCTGTATGCAGGTATGATCGGTGTTTTGGCGCGGCATCACCGGGTGATCGCGCTGGATATGCCGGGGTTTGGGAAGACGCCGGAGCCGCCGGAACCATGGTGCGTGGATGACTATGTGAACTTTGTGGTGCGCTTTATGGCATCATTTCGGGTATCGAAGATCAGTATCGTGGTGCATTCTTTTGGCGGAAGAGTATTCTTTAAGATGAATGCTAGAGAGCGTCTGCCCTTTGTCATCGAGAAGGCAGTGCTGATCGACAGTGCAGGCATATTGCCGAAGAAGAGCTTCCGGCAGAAAGTGAGCCTGCGGTGTTACAAGATCGGTCGGGCGCTCATGAGTACGAAGGTGCTGCATTTTCTGTATCCTGACGCGGTGGAGGATATGAGGCGTAAGCGTGGTTCAGCGGACTACAACAATGCCACACCGACCATGCGGGCGACACTTGTAAAGGTGGTAAATGAGGACTTGGAACCGCTTATGCATCTGGTGAAATGCCCGACGCTTTTGATCTGGGGTGACAAGGACACTGCTACACCGCTGTCGGATGCGAAGCGGATGGAAGAACTTATCCCGGATGCAGGGCTGGTGGTCTGCGAAGGCGCGGGACACTTTTCTTTTGCGGAGCAGGCACCGAAGGTGCACGGTGCGCTGGAGGCGTTTTTTACTTTATAGGAAATTGCGACAGTGTAAACCATTCAAGGAGAATGCGGAGCATTCTCTGAATCGTCGCTGCCGGGCGACGATTTTTTACGGTATAGGGAATTTCTCCGAGTATACTAAAGGATACAGAAATGAGATTAGGCAGGAATCGTTATGGATAGAATAGGGATGATTATATGGTTTGTCACTTATATGACAGGGGCCGTTTTATATGAGATTTACATCGCGCATATGTTTCAGCAGAATTCTTATAAGCCCAGGGAGTACAGGGAGTGGATGCAGGTACGCAGCAATGTGGGCAGACTGTTGGGGAAGAGCTTGTATGCGGTGATATCGCTGCCGTTGGTACTTGTCGGGAATTTAGGCTGTCTGATCGGTGCCATTGTGATGAATATGATGACTATTTTGGTCAATAAACCGCGCCGGGCTAAGAAACCGCTCGTGTATACGATGCGTGTGCGGCGTATGCTGGTCACGACGGCAGTGCTGTATATGATCGGTATGCTCGTGTCGCTGACGGCAGGAGAGTACTGGGTACGTGCAGGGGAGTGTATCTTGTTGGTACTGTTTCTTTTGCAGCCGTTCCTGATCCTGTTGGTGAACTGGATCAACAGGCCGGTAGAACAGGCTATTGACAGACATTATGTATCGGATGCGGCCCGTATTCTGCGGGAGATGCCGGATCTGACAGTGATCGGTGTGACAGGCAGTTACGGCAAGACCAGCGTGAAGTATTTCCTGAATACGTTGTTGTCCAGCAAGTTCAATGTCCTGCAGACGCCGGGCAATTATAATACGACGCTGGGTGTCGTGCGGACGATCAGGGAGCAGATGAAACCCTTCCATGAGATCTTCATCTGTGAGATGGGGGCCAGGGAAGTGGGAGATATCAAGGAGATCTGCGACCTGGTACATCCGGATTACGGTATCATCACTTCCATAGGGCCGCAGCACCTGCAGAGTTTTCATACAGTAGAGAATATCATCGGTACCAAGTTTGAGCTGGCGGATGCAGTGCCGGCAGAGGGTAAAGTGTTTCTGAACTATGATAACAGCTATATCCGCGGGCATAAGATCGATAAGAATGTCGTAAGCTATGGAACAGCAGGAGCTGCTATCGATTATAGAGCCTATGATATAACGGTGTCGCCGAACGGTTCCACCTTTAAGATGAAGGATGCGCAGGGGGAGGAATTTGAGTTTCATACGAGACTGGTGGGTAACCACAATGTGCAGAATATCGCAGGTGCTATCGCAGTGGCGCATACGCTGGGCATTCCCATGGAGAAGCTTCGCTATCCGGTGAAGCAGCTGGAGAGCGTGCCTCACAGGCTGCAGCTGAGCAGGCAGGGCGGTCGGATCCTGCTGGATGACAGTTACAATTCCAATAAGAACGGATTTATGGCGGCACTGGATACACTGGTGATGTTTAAAGAGCTGAGGATCCTGATGACGCCGGGTATGGTGGAATTGGGAGAGAAGCAATACAGTGAGAACAAGGAAGTAGGCGTATATGCCGCAGACAAGTGTGATTATGCGGTACTGGTCGGCAGGGAGCAGACGAAGCCTATTCAGGACGGATTGTTGGAAGCCGGATTTGCGAGAAGCCGGATGATCGTAGTGGATACCCTGCAGGAGGCTTTCCAGATGGTGAATGCGATTCCGGATGAGAAGCAGAAGGTGGTATTGATAGAGAACGATCTGCCTGATAATTATGCGTGAGCAGACGTAAGAGACTGGATAAGGTTAAAATAAGCAAAGAAAGGCATGGTTCGATAACATGAAGATTCGAGTAGGAGTATTTTTTGGCGGTAAGAGTGTGGAGCATGAAGTGTCAGTGATCTCCGGATTACAGGCGTATAATTCTTTTGACAGGGATAAGTATGAGCCGGTTCCTATCTATATCACGAAAGATAATGAGCTCTACACAGGGGATGCGATTGCAGACATCGCCAATTACAGAAATATTCCTGCCTTGCTGCTAAAGAGCATTCGGGTTTTTGTCATGTGCGAACAGGGGCAGGTACAGTTGATCCGCTATCCGGTGAAGAAGATGGGTAATTCCGTGGTAGCGCAGATCGATGTAGCTTTCCCGGTGGTGCACGGCGCAAATGTGGAAGACGGATCTTTGCAGGGATTCTTACGGCATTACAATATTCCGCTTGTGGGCTGTGATGTGGCGGCATCGGCAGTGACGATGGACAAATATGTGATGAAGACTGTGCTGAAGGATAATGACATTCCGGTGCTGGATTGTGTTACGCTGAATGTGAAGGAATATGAGCGGGATGAGGAAGCCGCCTACAGTAAGGTGGAGGGCAGGATAGGATATCCGGTCATTATCAAACCGGTCAATCTGGGATCCAGTGTGGGCATCAAGGTGGCGAAGGACAGAGATGGACTGCGGGAAGCATTGGAGTATGCCTTTACCTTCGGGCCAAGAGTATTGATCGAACGTGCGATCACGAACCTGCGGGAGATCAACTGTGCGGTGCTGGGCGATTACGAAGAAGCGCAGGCATCCGAGTGTGAAGAACCCATATCCAGTGACGAGATCTTAAGCTATGAGGACAAATATGTAGCGGGCGGCAAGGGCGGCTCAGAAGGGATGCGTACGGCAAGACGTGAGCTTCCGGCAGATCTTCCGCCGCAGAAGCGGGAGGAGATCCGTCAGATGGCAGTGAAGACTTTCCAGGTGTTAAACTGCGGTGGCGTATCCAGGATTGACTTTATGATCGATCAGGATACGGATCAGGTGTATGTCAATGAGATCAATCCGATTCCGGGCTCACTGGCTTTCTATCTGTGGGAGGCGCTTGGCAAGCCCTATGCTGAACTGTTGGATGATATGGTCGGCCTGGCGCTCAAGAGGGAGCGAGAGGAGAAGAATATGCTGACATCCTTTGACAGTAATATTCTGCAGAGTGCGAACCTGTCTGGGGCGAAGGGGGTTAAGAAGTAGGAGAAGTAAGAATAGTGATCAGGAAAGTAACATTTACGCTTGCTAAACGGAGTAAATGTTACTTTTTGCCATATAGGACATAAGAAAGGATAAGAGCTTTCAATGAATTATAGAAAAGACAAATATGGGAACGATATTTCTATACTGGGATATGGCTGTATGAGATTTTCCAGATCGGCCGGCCGGATCGATATGGACAAAACGGAAAGGGAGATCATGGCGGCATTTAGAAGCGGGGTCAATTACTATGACACTGCCTATGTATATGCGGGAAGCGAGGCGGCGCTTGGCGAGATCTTGGAGCGCAACCATATCCGGGAGCAGGTGTATATTGCCACGAAACTGCCCCATTATCTGATCAAGACGGAAGACAGCATGGAGAAGTATTTTGCCGAGCAGTTAAAGCGTCTGAGAACGGATCATGTGGATTACTATCTGATGCATATGCTGACGGATGTGCAGACATGGGAGCGCTTGAAAGGGCTGGGTATCCTGAGATGGCTGGAGGAGAAAAAGGAGAGCGGCGCCATTCGTCAGGTGGGATTCTCTTATCACGGTAATTCGGATATGTTTTGCAAGTTGGTGGATGCATATGACTGGGATTTTGTTCAGATCCAATACAATTATATGGATGAAAATTCTCAGGCCGGACGCAGGGGACTCAAATATGCCAGCCAAAAGGGGCTGCCGGTCATCATTATGGAACCGCTGCGCGGCGGAAAACTGGTCAACAATCTGCCGGAAGAGGCGAAGAAACTGTTTGCCGGATATCCGATAAAACGTACACCGGCGCAGTGGGCACTGCGCTGGCTCTGGAATCAGCAGGAAGTCACCTGTGTGCTATCGGGCATGAATTCCGAGGAAATGGTACAGGATAATGCAGAGACCGCTTCCGACGTCTCCATAGGTGAACTTGGCTCCGGAGAGGAAGCAATGCTGCAAAAGGCTGTACAGGCTATTAATGCAAAGATGAAGGTCGGCTGCACCGGCTGCGCTTACTGTATGCCCTGTCCCAGTAATGTGGATATTCCGGGAACTTTTGCGGCGTATAACCGACGGTTTTCCGAAGGTAGAAATGCTGCATTCATGGAGTATTTCATGTGTACGGCAATGCGAAAAACCTCATCTGCAGCCTCCAATTGTATAAAATGCGGAAAATGTGAGCAGCACTGTCCGCAGCATATCGAGATCCGCCGAGAACTGAACAATGCCCGTAAGCAGTTGGAAGGCCCGCTTTACAAAGCAGGGCGGAAGGCTGTGGAACTGTTGAAATTATATTAGTAAGACATACATATTTCCCAACTTAGGTGTATATAATTTCCTTCTTTACAAATAATAGTAAAAATGCCGCTGGCTATGAATGTGGAACATTTTACAGCAAGGACTCAGTGGCATGGCCGGTGCACGCAATGTGCGGGGCTGGCCGGATTGCTGCAAGAATAATTATAATTGTATATGAAAGAATAAGATTAAAGATTTGTGCCTGCGGGCACGGATTTGCACGCTAGGAGCATGGCATAAGGATCGCAGAGCAAAATTGGAGTATTCCTTCGGAAAACTCCTAAATTCTGTTCGCATCCTCAGCGCAAAACGCTTCGGAATGGAGGAAAATATGAAAGCAACAGGCATTGTAAGACGGATAGATGATCTGGGAAGGATTGTGATCCCTAAGGAAATTCGCAGGACATTGCGGATCAGAGAAGCGGATCCATTGGAAATTTTTACTGACAGGGAAGGAGAGATCATCCTGAAGAAATATTCGCCGATCGGCGAGATGGGTACTTTTGCCAAACAGTACGCGGAGAGCATGGCGCAGGTATCCGGGCATGTGGCGATGATCTCTGACAGAGACCAGTTCATTGCGGTGGCAGGCGGCATGAAGAACATGCTGGGCAAGTCCATAAGCAGGGAACTGGAGGAGAAGATCGATCACAGGGAAAGTGTTGTAGCAGCCAAAGGTGACCGGAACTTCATAGAAGTTGGCAATGACTTGGAAGATGTGCACCATGAGGCCATCAGTCCGATCATCTGTGAGGGAGACGTGATCGGATCGGTAGTTCTGTTGGAGACGGATCATAAGTCCAAGATGGGCGAGGTGGAACAGAAGCTGATCCAGTCAGCAGCAGGGTTTCTGGGCCGGCAGATGGAACAGTAGAGCATGGAAACGCTTGTATAAGATACAGGAGAACTGCCACGAGGGTCAAAGACCCCGCTGCTCTGCAGCGCTGCAAGTTTGATACTCCGTTGCTTGCAGCAGGGTCTTTGATTCTTACGTCACCGGCAGCTTCGTTTCGCTGTTAAACACGATCACCGCCTCGCGCATCTCGTAGGGGCCCATCTCATAATAGCCTTCCGTGAGGCGGTTCAGGCGTGCAGTAGAGACCAGGCGATTGGCGCGCTTGGGCTGATCCGTGATGAAGGCGATGCCGTCTTCAAAGTATTCCTGATCCAGTTCCGGATCATCCAATTCTTCATAATAAGGATCGAAAAGATAGACGTTCCCGCCTTCTATTCCGGTCAAAAGTACATAATGGCTCACGTCCAGGAAGAGCCGCAGCAGTACAACGCCGCCCTGACGCAGCGCTCTCCCGATCCGGCTGTCGCAGGAGATGCAGACTTCTTCACCGGACAGAAATTCGCAGGTTATGGGGAAACCTTTTACGCGTCCGAATTGGTTCAGCCAATTGCTCAGGAAAAGCATGGCGGAAGCGGAAGTGCCGCGTTTGCCGATTTCACCGTTTTCATTGTATGAATCGAGACAATAGAGCATAATATATTTAATGATGTCCGGATAGATGGTCTCTCGGTCAAACAGATACCGGATCGCGTTGGTCAGTGATACCGGGCCGCAGTCATATTCACTGGATTGATAATTAAGCAGGTTTTTCATATTAACCTCCATGATTCCACTACGCGGAATCTCAACAGTATTTTCTTCACGTATGTACTCGTAACAGTCTGGCTCTCATCATTCCTAAAAGTGTCTGCTGCGTATCCGACGCCGCATTGCGGCTCACCGTTGATTTCATGGCTGAACTGTTGTTACTATTCACGGTTCAGGAATGCGCTGGACTGCGCATTCCGTGAGAATATGATTCAGGAGTGAGGGGCGATTTTTGCGGAGCAAAATTCTTAAATATCGCCCCGAATCGTTACTATGAGCGGCTCTTGGGCCGTGAATAGTAACGAACTGTTGCATATAATTCAGTAGAAAATATACAGCGCATTGCTTTTTTTGTCAAGATTATGCTATACTAAAGCGATTGGAAAAAAATAGAAGTTCAATCAGGTCTGAGCATTTGATAAAAATGCGGGAGGAGAAACGAGAATCTGTGTGGGAGCGTCACGGATTCAGAGGACAAAGTAACAGAACGCTCCGAAATGGAGGAGAGACTATGAAGAAAATAAGAAGAAGACTGTTAAGTCTGTTTCTGATCCTGACCATGGCCGTATCTGTTACGGCGTGCGGCGGTTCCGGCAGCGAAGGGAATGGAACAGACACGGACAGTTCGGCTGCGAATGACGCTGCCGCAGGGGATGCGGCAGAAGAGGATACAGCAGTGGAAGATGCAGCAGGTGATGAGGACGGGACCGGAGCGGGACCGGCCGTGGCGGCAGAGGGTGAGAAGATCATTAATATTGGCGTGACGGATAGTCTTGGCGGGGTGAATCCTTTTGCCAACGATCAGACTGAGCTCAACAAGTATGCCATGGATCTGATGTTTCTGCCTCTGATGGAGTTGGATAAGGACTTAAATTTCCAGCCGATGCTGGCGGATTCCATTACTACGGAGGACAACATTCACTTTACCGTGCATATCGATGAGGCAGCCACATGGTCCGACGGAACGCCGGTCACAGCGCAGGATGTGGAGTATTCGGTGCTGCGATATGCCAGTCCGGTGGTGGCGAATACAACGCTGCTCTTATATGCCTTTGAAGGCACTGACGATGCAGGTTTTGTGGAGGAAGGAGCTTCTTCCATGGCGGGGCTTACGGTGAAGGATGAGAAGACGATTGAGTTTACGGCTAAAGATCCGATGGCGCTGACGAGATTTCAGAACAGTTACGGAAGATATTTACACATTCTGCCGAAACATGTTATTGAGAAGTTTGGCGAGGAGGAACTGACTTCTGCCGATTGGTTCAATCACCCGGATGTGGTCAGTGGACCTTATATGATGACGGGATATGACCCGAACCATTATATTTCTTATACGGCGAATACAGCGTACTGGAAAGGGACACCGAAGATCGACAAACTGAATATCAAGATTGTGGACGGCAGCCAGGTCTATGCCGGACTGCAGTCGGGAGAGATCGATATTACGCAGCATACGATGACGGCGATCCCGCAGGAGGATTATGACAGCATCGAGGCATTGGAGAATGTGAAGGTGATGTATGGTTCGCCGGTGACGAACCAGTCCGCTTTTATCCAGACGGCGAACATTCCGGACGCCAGAGTGCGTCAGGCGCTTGTGTATGCCATCGACAGGCAGCAGCTGGTAGATCAGCTGTTAAAAGGCCACGGTGAAGTGATAGACGGGTTCCTTTCTTCGGCCAGCCCTTTTTACGATGAAGGGATCACACCGATGACGTATGATCCGGAGAAGGCGAAGGCGCTTCTCGAGGAGGCCGGCTGGGACGGATCCCAGAAGCTGCGGTTCTATGTAAATTCAGGTGACAAAACATTTGTGAACGGTGTACAGGTCATCGCGGCGCAGTGGGCCGCAGTTGGCATCCAGTCGGAGATCACAACAGTGGATCTGGCCACGCTGATGACGGTGGCAGGCACTACGGATTATGATATTATGGCGGTGCAGTATACTTATGCGCCGGTGGATCCTTATCCGGATGTATCCTGGCTGTTAGGCGGCGAGGGAAGCTGGACCGGATACTATGACGAAGAAGTGGCAGCGGCTCTTGACGGGACGCAGCAGACCGTCGACGTGTCCGAGATCACCGATTTCTACTCTAAGGTGGATGCGAAGATGCAGGCGGATGTGCCGATGTTCTCCGTCTATGTCATCAGTGCGCAGGGGGCGGTCAATAACCGCGTGACCGGTGCGGAACCCAGCGTGTACGGCTTCTTTAATGATGTGCATAACTGGGATATCACACAGTGATCGATTCGGAAATGATATTGCAAAGGAGGTAACCGAATGCCGCATTTACTGGAGGTACAGGATTTGACGACGGTTTTTGCCGGCGACTACGGGAGCAGTGTCAGCGTGGACCACGTCAGTTTTCATGTGGACCGCGGGGAAGTGGTCTGCCTGGTGGGAGAATCAGGCTGCGGAAAAAGTGTTACATCATTGTCGATCATGGGTTTACTGGGAAGGGGCGGAGCTGTCATGGACGGCTCTGTCCTCTTTGAAAATAAGAACCTTCTTGCGATGTCGGAAAAGGAGTTGGATGAGATCAGAGGGGATGAACTTACGATGATATTTCAGGATCCGCTGACTTCCTTAAATCCGGTGTTTACGGTGGGCAGCCAGATTATGGAGAGTATCCGTATCCACATGCATCTGTCGAAGGAAGAAGCCAGGGCGCGGGCGGTAGAGTTGCTTGGACGGGTGGGGATGCCGGACGCGGCGGGGGTGATGAAGAAGTTTCCGCATACGCTTTCCGGCGGTATGCGCCAGCGGGTAATGATCGCCATGGCTCTGTCCTGCAAGCCGAAACTTCTGATCGCAGATGAGCCGACAACGGCGCTGGACGTGACCATACAGGCGCAGATCATGAAGCTGCTGGGGGAACTGCGCCGGGAAAAGAATATGGCAATGATTCTGATCACCCATGATATAGGAGTGGTGGCCAATATGGCGGATCGGGTGATCGTGATGTACGCTGGACAGATCGTGGAAGAGGCGCCGGTGCTGGCGCTTTTTGATGATCCGAAGCATCCTTACACCCGGGCGCTGCTTGATACGGTCCCTACCATACGGGATGATGAGAGCAGGCAGCTAACGGCAATCCCGGGGATGGTGCCGGAGAACTACGATGATATTACCGGATGCCGGTTTGCGGATCGTTGTCCATACCGGCAGCAAGAATGTGACAGTCCGCAAGAGTTGTACCGGTTTGAGGAGGGACATGCCGCAAGATGTATCGTGGCGCTTCGGAAAGCGAGACAGGTGGGAAGGGAATAGTGATAGTGGAAAAAGAGAACATCCCGTTGATTCGGGTGGAAGATCTGAAGAAATATTATCCTGTCAAGGGCGGGATCATCACACATACGACCGGTTATGTGAAGGCAGTGGACGGAGTCAGTTTTTCCGTGATGCGGGGACAGACACTGGGACTGGTGGGCGAGTCGGGCTGCGGCAAATCCACCATCGGCAGACAGCTGGTGGGGTTGGAGATTCCTACGGAGGGAAAGATTTATTATGACGGCGTAGATCTGACCCTTCTGCAGAAGGACAGGAAGCAGATGCGGGAGGTCAGAACGAAGCTGCAGATGATCTTCCAAGATCCGTATTCTTCGTTGAATCCCCGCAAACATATTTATGAGATCCTGGCGCAGCCCATGCTGTACCATAGGATCGCGAGTAAAGATACGGTGGAAAAGGAGATCCTGCGTTTGCTGGATATGGTAGGACTGCCAAGAACAGTGCTGGGCAGATATCCACATGAGTTTTCCGGCGGACAGAGACAGCGGATCGGGATTGCGAGAGCCTTGTCCCTAAATCCGGAGTTTATCGTGTGTGATGAGCCGGTGAGCGCGCTGGATGTATCCATTCAGGCGCAGATCCTGAATCTATTGAAGGAGTTACAGAAGGAACTGGGGCTGACGCTGCTGTTTGTGGGGCATGGCCTGGGGGCAGTCAACTATGTGAGCGATCAGATCGCGATCATGTATCTGGGAAAGATCGTGGAGTATGGTGAAGCCAGGGAAATCTTCAATCACCCGGTACACCCATACACGCAGGCGCTGCTGGAAGCGGTGCCGATTCCTGATCCCAGAGAAAAGGGCAGGGAGCGCAGTCTGCTGCAGGGAGAGATCGGCAGCAGTACTTGTCCGCCGGAAGGGTGCAGATTCCATCCGCGGTGCCCTTACGCGACCAAGCAGTGCAGGCAGGTGGTACCGGAGATGCAGGAGATAGGACAGACTGTCGGCAGCAACGTGGTGCAGGCGGCAGCACTTGACAGCAGTAAGGCCGGGGTGAGAACCCGGACGGTACAGCAAAGCATGCATCTGGCGGCCTGCCCGGTGGCAGGCTTCCACGGCGTACGGCAGGAACCATAAAGGAATGCATATAGCAGCGGAAAGGTTTTTTAGCATAAGCCGAAAAGGCTTCAGCCGTAGTTTGGAGTAAAGGAAGTTATGGGTAAATATATTTTAAAACGTATCTTGATCGCTATACCGGTATTGATCGGCATCACGATTATAGATTATACGATCATGTGTTTGGCAGGGAGTCCTTTGGAGATGCTGCAGGGGCCTAGGGTGTCAGAGGCGGCAGTGGAAGCGAAGAGAATCGCACTGGGACTGGATCAGCCGATACTTGTGCAGTATTTTGTCTGGCTGGGAGAACTTCTGCAGGGGAATCTGGGTTATTCCATGAAGTCCTTTCAGCCGGTCAGCGGCATGATAGGCAGTCATATCGGACCGACTCTGCTCCTGATGGGTGTCTCGCTTCTGGTGAGCCTTCTTCTGGCGGTCCCTGCGGGAATCTACAGTGCGATCCGGCAGTATTCCAAGGGGGATTATGCGGTGGTGACAGCGTCCTTCCTTGGCAGCAGTGTGCCGGGATTTTTCTTGTCCCTTCTGCTGATCTATGTTTTTACGGTGAAGTTAGGCTGGCTGCCTTCCGGCGGCATGACGACGCTGGGAACACAGAGCGGTGCGGCGGATGTAGCCAGACATATGGTGATGCCGGTGACTGTTCTTGCCTTTTCCATGGCCGGCAGCAATATCCGCTATATCAGGAGCGCAATGCTTGAGATCCTGCAGCAGGATTATTTGCGGACGGCAAGAGCCAAAGGGATCGGGCGATTTCGCGTGATCAATAAGCATGCTTTGCGCAATGCCCTGGTGCCGATCATCACAGTCATCGGTATGGAGATTCCGATGCTGTTTGGCGGGGCGGTCATTATCGAGCAGGTTTTTTCCTGGCCTGGCCTGGGCCTGATGACAATGAGCGCTATCAGCAACCGGGATTTTCCGGTGATCATGGGTGTGTGTCTGTTGTCGGCCATAGTAGTGCTTGTGGCAAATCTGGTCACGGATATTTTATATGCGTTGGTGGATCCGACAATCCAGCTGGATTGATATTCCATTGAAGAAAAAGTGATAGCAGGAGAATGCCTGAAATACGGCATTCTCCGCACAGATTTGTGTCGCTGCGAAGCAGCGACATGGAGGTTAGAGTGAATGATGCTGCGGGAGATAGACAGGAAATTTCATGAAAAAGGTGGCCCGGGAAGAGGACAGGAACCGGATATTGGCAGTGAGAGCTATCTGCAGACAGTGAGCAGGCGATTCAGGCGGCACCATCTGGCGGCGGTCAGTCTAATCGTGCTGGCGGTGATCGTGGGGGCTGCGATCCTGGCGCCGTTCATTGCGCCTTATGACCCGGATGCTATTGCAGGCCCTTTTGCACAAGGCCCTTCTAAAGAATTCTGGCTGGGGACGGATCAGATTGGCCGGGATGTGCTGAGCAGGCTCTTATATGCCACCAGGGTTTCTTTGCTGGTGGGTGTGATGGCGACGCTGATCTCGACGGTGATCGGGGTGCTGCTTGGGCTGGTCGCGGGGTATTTTGGCGGCATAGCGGATATGATCATCATGCGGTTTACCGATATGGTCATGTCATTCCCTTATATATTGCTGGTGCTGGTGGCGGCAGCCGTCTTCAAACCCGGCATGTGGAACATCATATTGATCCTCGGTTTTGTGGACTGGCCGGGGATCGCCAGGCTGGTGCGCGGCAATGTCCTGAATCTGCGGGAGACGAATTTCGTAAAGAGCAATATCGTGGCGGGTATGCCGCTGCGGCATATCCTGTTTTCGGAGATCCTGCCCAATACGGTGGCGCCGATCTTAGTCTATGCCACTTCGGTACTGGCGCTGTCGATCCTGGACGAGGCGGCTCTGAGCTTTCTTGGACAGGGCGTGCAGCCTCCGGCATCGAGTCTGGGCAATATGTTAAACGGCGCGCAGTCTCTGACGGTGCTGACGACGCAGCCCTGGCTGTGGATTCCGCCGGGACTGTTGATCGTGGTAGTAGTGATGGCGATCAATTTTATCGGAGATGCGCTGAGAGATGCCCTGGATCCAAACAGCGGGAGATAGAAAGTGAACGTAAATCGAGTCAAGAGTAATGCAGAATTTGTGATGCTTCGGGATGGAGGTAAACATGGATTTACAGAACAAAGAGCAGTTGGAACAGTATTTAATACAGCAGTTCGAGTGGTTTCACAGACATCCGGAACTTTCCTATGAGGAAGTGGAGACTACCGCAAAGATACGGGAACTGCTCACAGAGGCGGGAATCGAGATACTGCCTTATCCGCTTGCCACGGGATTAGTGGCAGTGGTGCGCGGCACACGGACAGCTCCGGATGGACAGGAGAGGATACTTGCACTTCGCTGTGATATAGATGCACTTCCCATTGTGGAAGAGGCGGAGATTCCGTATGCTTCTGAAAGCAGAGGGAAGATGCATGCCTGCGGTCATGACCTGCATATCACGGCCGGGATCGGGGCAGCAATTCTATTACAGGCGTACAGGGAACGGCTGTGCGGAACGGTGAAATTTATCTTTCAGCCCGGGGAAGAGGATGCCCGCGGCGCCATGAAGATACTGGAAACGGATGTAATGGAAGATGTGGAGCGCATCTGGGGATTTCACGCAGATCCTACGAATGCGGAAGGCGTGGTCGGCATTCGCGAAGGCTATGTGACTGCGGCGGTGGATCGGTTTTTGATCCGTGTGAAAGGGGTTGGATGCCATGGCGCTCATCCCGACGACGGCATTGATCCGATCCCGGTCGCAGCTGCCATCATACAGGGGCTGCATACGATCGTGGGACGCAATGTGAACGCCTTTCACCCGGCATTACTTAGTGTGACCAGAGTGCAGGCCGGGACAACCTGGAACGTGATTCCTGCGCTGGCAGAGCTGGAGGGAACGGTGCGGACGATGCAGAGGGAAGACCGGGTCTTATATGAGCGGAGAGTGCGGGAGACGGTGGAAGGAATTGCCGCGGCTTATGGCGCGAAGGCAGAGATCGTCTGGATCGATAGTGCACCGGCTACTTATAATGACGGTAATATGGCGCAGCTTTGTGAGAAGGTTGCGCAGAGCCAGGGAATGCGGACAGTGCCGGAGGAGATGTCTCTGGGTGGGGATGATTTCTCTTATTACATGGAGGAAGAAACGATGGGCAGGCAGATACCGGGCTGCTACTTGAAGATTGGTACAGGCGTGGGGCATCCGATCCATCATCCGGCATTCTGTGTGAAAAGGAGTGTGATCCTGCCGGCGGCGGAGTTGTTGGCCAAGGTACTGGAAGAGGATCTGAAACAGTGAGGACTTGTATATAGTATAGAACTGTAATGGCCTGGCCGGGGTTCGCATTGAATGCGTGGCCCCGGCCAAAGTGTTTATAATTTAAACTTACCTACTTCACTGTTTAATCTGTTCACAATTTCCAGATTGAAATCGGATTCTTTTCCGATATCTCTTACGTGGTCTGCCAGTCTTACGGCGGTTTCCGCTACATTTGTTACCCCTGCAGCACTTTCGCTTACGGCTGTTTTCACATCCCCCAGAGCCATTTTAATTTCGTTCATATTCAGCTTCAACTGCTCGTTCTCCGCAGCAAAGCGCTGCATCATCTCATTCATGTTTCCTACATTGTTTTGATAGCTTTCGCTGGTTTCCAGCAGCTTTTCATAGCCGCCGAGTGCCGTATCATTCATAAATGTAATCATTTCCTTCGCTTCGGCCGCCAGTTCGTCTACCGTTTGGATCACCTCAGCGGTTACTTTCTGAATCTCTGTTGCAGATGCGGCGGAATTGGAGGCCAGCTTTCCGATTTGGTCTGCGACTACCACAAATCCTCTTCCTGATTCTCCTGCCCGCGCAGCTTCGATACTTGCATTTAATGCTAACAGGTTCGTTTCTTCGGTGATGGTGATAATGTTCTTTGTAAGCTCCCTGATCTTCTCTACATCCTTGGATTTCTCAATTTTCTGGTGAACTGTTGCTGCCATATTGGCAGCCTGAAGCATTGCATCCTGTTTCTCTGTCACTGCCCGATTATATACTTCCGAAGCGCTTTTCATGATTCTGTCAGAAGATGCGCTTCCATTTACGGCTTGTTCATAAATATTCTCTATCGACTCAAATATCTGCCTGATAGATTCATTTACCTGAGACAGCGAAGCGCTGGACTCCTCCATTGCGGCGCTCATCTCTTCCATCGAAGCAGAAACATCGGCAATCTCTGAATTGCCATATTCCAGCTTATTTGACACTTTATGGGAGGAATCTTTTAAATACTCTGCATTTTGGGATATGCTCAGCATAATTTCGCGTATATGCTGAAGCAGCCCGTTGACATTCTCCGCGATCACTTCCATTTCGTCCCCGGTATGGACATCCAGAGTCTGCGTCAAGTCGCCTTCATTATGTACCAGATCATAGATTTTACCGTCAACTTTATGCAGCGTCTTGATCACTTTGCCTACAGTGAAATTGAGGATTAACAGAGCGATGGCCAGGCAGATCAGCGAAATCTGTATTACGCGGCCAAGAGCCTTAGACAAACGCTCCACGACTCCGGCCGCATTGTAATCGCAGCCCACAATGCTGACAACTTCTCCACTGCTGTTAATAAGGGGCATATATGCCGAAATCAGATCGCCGTCTGCGGTGGAATCGATATAGTCCTGCACATACATTTCCCCGTCGAAAACAGATTTCAATTCCTGATACGACGTCTCGAAAACGGTGCCGTATTGATTACCGTCTCCTGTACTGTCCGCGTCAATTCCGTAGTATACTTTATCGCCATCCGTATATAAAGTATACAAATATTCAATTCCACAATCCTGCATAACGCCAAGCATGCTTTCCAGCAGAGCGTTATACGCTTCGCTTCCTTGTGATTCTGCTGTTACCCCGGCTACCTGTTCCGCATCAATTACTTTTGTGGAAATAGTTGCCGCCATCTGTGCTTCTTCAACACCCATGGCAATCAGTCCTTCTTTAATACGTTGATAAGAGGTTGTACCCATTACCAGACACAATAAAATGATCACCATGCTTGCAGGGAATAGAATTTTAGCCCGAATACCAATACCTCTTGTTTTTCTTTTTTTCATGTCAGCATCCTCGCATCTGTATTTTTAATTTCTAAACACCCATATCCTACATTATGATATCACCATGAATAGAAGTGGGTGTTTAGAAAAATATGCACACAAAATCGGAGATTTT
>ERZ779637.233-NODE-233-length-41305-cov-11.801139_pt1 | contig 41305 bp, 42 predicted proteins | sample MGYA00514196_ERZ779637 | MGnify/ENA primary metagenome ERZ779637 (study PRJEB29562, sample SAMEA4376700) | mouse gut metagenome | isolation source: Cecum | study: EMG produced TPA metagenomics assembly of the A DSS colitis mouse model was used to assess the...
TGGAGAGCATCCAGGGAGCCGTTACCCTCACGCTTACCAACACCACAACGGGGAGGGTGCAGACGGCGGCGGTTTCGGAAAGCGGCGTTGGCTTCCATATCCAGGAAGCCGGGGACTATATCATGGAAACGGATATGGAAGCCGTGATGCCAATACCAAGGACGTTTTCCGTTGGAAATGTGGACCATATGCCGCCAGGGCATACAATGACCATTTCCTTGCGTGAGTGCGCCAATATGGCCTATATAGGCAACTATATTGGAACCCATATATTAAGTTAAAAAGAAAGTGAGGTAAGAGGATGAAAGGATTTCCTAAAGTAATCAAAACAAAGTCGGACCTGGTAAACACGTTCAAGATGGCGAAGAAAGGGAGCCTTAAAAAGTCGGATTGGTTGGAAGCCGTGGCGAAACTGGAAAATCAGAACTGGATTATGTGCCCGGTCATCAATCTGTCAGAGGACAGAAAGGCGGTCACAATCATGTTTTGTGCCGAAGCGGCAGCAGGGCAGAGGGTCAAGAACGGGGCGGTATATCCGACCATACAGAGCGTTGAAACGGTGGAGGTGGATAAACATACCACCGACACGGAAAACGCCGCCACAGAGGGCCAGGAAGCGGCAAGGGAGGGCACGGGAAGCGGCCAGGCGGCAGCAGGGCAGCAGAATACCACAACCCACACTATACTGAACCTTTCCAAAGCCGTGAATATCGGCACAATGGAAATCGGCATCCCGGCGGCGGTGACGTTCTATGACCGCCTGGGGATTTCCAGGGAGGAAGTAGAGGAAATGAAAGGAGAATTGGAAGCGTGAGCAGATTATTTGTGTATGATGAAAATATGTTGGATGAACGGGCGAAGATTACCGTTGCAAAGATGGCGGCCATTTCTGATATTGTGGCCCCGGACAAGGCGTACATCCAGTACAGCGGACGGGGAGAAATCACAGTCATTGGCGGATGCGTGATTGCGGTGGGTGAAACGTCCGTGTTCAAGACGGCGGAAACCATACTTACAAAGGAAAATCTGGACCAGGGAAGCGATTTTGCACATGGCAATGATTATTATATCTATATTTGTGACCCGGGAACGGATGACCAGGACGAACAGTATTTGATTTCGTTAAATTCCACGTTCCCGGACGGCGAGGGATGGGACGATACCAACACCCGGAAGATTGGCGGATTCCATTATGGCCGTGTGAGGAATACGGACGAATACGGCAGGCCAATCAATACATCCGGGGCGGTAAGGGGTGCCGGATGGGAGGGGAATACCCGTGTGGATATTATCCCAAATTCCGTATGGACCACGAAGCACCGCCCTAAATGTGACCCGTCCGGCATGGTATACCTGGGGAACGCTTTATGGGGTGACATCTACCTTTCCAGTGATGACGGAGCCAATGGATTACAGTCTGTCTATTGCGGCACGCCTATCACGGGTACGGAGGGCCTTAACTGGTATATTGCAGGGGAAAGGGCAAGGCGTGTGGGGAAGCGTCTGCCGGATTACATGGAATTTACCGTGGCAGCAGACGGAAGCCCCCAGGGGTTGGATGATTCCAACACAAACGGGTGGACGGCAACCGCCAACAAGGCAAGAACCGCCGTTGGGAACATTGCAAACGCCGTGAGTGCCTTAAATATATGTGACCTGGTGGGGAACGTGTGGAAATGGTTGGTTGAACTGTTACATGACCCAACGGGGACATCCTGGGCGTGGCATAATGTGTTAGGCAACGGTTACGGCCAGGCGTATATGGCGAACAGTACGGGCTTGCACGCCCTCGTTGGCGGCGGCAATTGGAGCCACGGCGTGCGTTGCGGTTCGCGGGCCGTCTATTGCGGCAGTGTTCCGTGGAACGTGGGCACGGACATTGGCGTGTGGTGCGTGTGTGACAGTCTGTAAATCTGTTGGGGTGGGCGAAAGCCAAACCCCGACTTGTAAAGGGATGGAGAAATGGCCCAAGAAAAAGAAACAGAAAACAAGCAAACAAACGGTTTCATGGAAAGCATGAAACTATTCCAAAAAGTTTATGATTTCCTGGTTTATATCTTTCCAATCTTAGGACAGCTTCCGAAGTTTGAAAAGTTCGCATTGCAGCTATACATAAAGCAGTCACTTTTTGAACTGGTAAAGGACATAATACGGTTCAGAAAGACGGGAACGAAAAGCCATATATATGCGGCGGACGTGGAACTGGAATTTATACGGGTGCTGATTCGGCTTGCGTTTGACTTGAAATATTCGGCGGTGAACAAACACCGATACGAAGTGGCAAGCCGGAAACTGGCAGAGGTAGGGAAGATATTGGGCGGCATTATCGGGGCCGTGAAAGACGGAAAATGGAAATAAGGAATGAATTTTGGGGAAACTGTTAATTCGCACCCGGCCGGGCTTGCACGCCCTCATTGGCGGCGGCAATTGGAACAACGGCGTGCATTGCGGTTCACGGGCCGTCAATTGCAACAATGTTCCGTGGAACGTGAACACGAACATTGGCGTGTGGTGCGTGTGTGACTAATCAACTTTGCAGACTTAGGGGCCTATGGGCTACTAGCAAGATTTATCAATCATTCTGATAAGTCAGACGGTTTTCCCGTTCCGGCGTCTTGTCCGGACAAAATAGAAAAGGCACCGCCTTTTGAGTAGAAGAATATTTGAAAATTGGTAGGGCAAAATGAAAACAGTTAAAGGGTTACATGAAAAAATGTATACCTTTGACAATGCCAATACATCATTCAAGAAAGCCGCAGCAAACAAGCGGTTCCATGAAGAGGTATTGGCATTTTCCATGTCAAAGGAGGATGAACTATTTAGGGCGTGTGAGGAATTGGAGAACCTCACCTATAAGCAGGGGGAATATACCGTTTTCAAGGTATGGGAGCCAAAGGAACGCCTTATCATGGCGTTGCCGTTCTATGACAGAGTGGTGCAGCACATGATTGTAAATGCCATAGGGCCGGTATTTGAACAGAGGTTCTATACCCATTCCTATGCGTGCCGTGAGGGGAAAGGGATGCACGCCGCAAGCAACCAACTGTACCAATGGATGTATGAATTGATGACGGTTGAGGAATTGCGGCTATATGGCTTTAAAGGGGATATAAGTAAATACTTTGCATCTATCCCACATGATGAACTGAAAACGGAAAATAGGCGGTACATAGGGGACAAGAAAGCCCTTTTCCTTATGGATGACATCATTGACAAGAACGGTATATTGCCGGATGGCGTGGGAATCCCCGTGGGGAACCTCACAAGCCAATTATTTGCCAATGTGTACGGGAACCGCCTGGACAAGTTCGTGAAACATACCTTGCACATCAAGTATTATATCCGATACATGGATGATTTTATCATCCTTTCCCCGGACCTGGCACAGCTAAAGGAATGGGTGAAACGGATTGAAGAATTTTTGGAAGAGGAAATGAAATTGCATGTGAATCCCAAAAGCACCATTCTGTATGCCGGAAATGGAATTGATTTTTGCGGCTATATCCACCACCCGGAATATAGGAAAGTCAGAAAGGCATCCGTCCGGCGGCTGAAAAATGACGTGAAGCACCTGGAAGCCGGGGAACTAGACCGTGAAGCTTTTGAGCGGAAATATAAAAGCCGCCTGGGACACATGGGGCACGCCGACACCTACCACGTTACAAAGGCCATAGAATATGAATTGCTGTTTTGGGAGTGGGAGCAGAGGGAAAGCGGCCTTTTGGTTCCGGCATAAGTGGGTCAGAATTTGAACGCCATGGGCGGTATGATACGGATAAAGCTATTTATGGAGGGTAAGAAAATGGATTTACAAACACTGATTCTTGTAATGAGTATTCCGAGCGCGGTAACTGGTTTCTGCTTTTGGCTCATTGAAGAGAAAATCAAGAAGCAGCAGAAAGAAACGGAGGAAAAAGAAAAAATCCGGGAGAAAAGCGAAGTCTTAATCATTAAAAGCGTGATGGCATCAATCTCACTGGGGGAAGCAACCGCCACGGCCCTAAAGAACGGGCACGCAAACGGGGAAACGGAAGCCGCCTTGCAGTATGCCAGGGAAATAAAGCATGAACAAAAGGACTTCTTAACGGAGCAGGGCATCCGGGGGATTTATTAAAAGGAATCCACACCCAAAAAGGGTTTGGAAATAAAAGAAAAGCGAAAGGAGAAACAGACAATGAAAAATGTAAATTGGGTAAGGAAACTTACAAGCCGTAAGTTGTGGACGGCGGCAGCTTCCTTTGTTTCTATGATGATTGTTGCCACGGGAGGGACGAAAAACACCGCCGCCCAGGTAACGGCACTTATCATGGCCGGGGCATCCGTTGTGGCCTATATCATTGGCGAGGGCTTGACAGATTCGGCCAACGCCGGGATTGAAGTAGGCGTGGAAATCGAGGATGCGGAAAAGGAAGTGTAAGGAATGGAAAAGCAGGATTTCATCAAAAAGATTGCCGGGTATGTGCAGAAATACGCCGCCGCCCACGGGATTGCCGTACACAGCCCCATTATAGCCCAGGCAGTCCTGGAAAGCGGATGGGGGGAAAGCCGCCTGGCGGCGGTGTACCATAATTATTTTGGGCTGAAATGTGGGACAAGGTGGACCGGGAAAAGCGTAAACCTTAAAACCATGGAAGAGTACACGCCGGGAACCCTTACGCAGATTAAGGACAATTTCCGGGTATATGGCAGCATGGAAGAGGGCGTGAAAGGGTATTTTGATTTCATCCAACTGGAAAGATACCATAACCTTAAAGGCATCACGGACCCGGCGGCATATCTGGAAACAATCAAGGCGGACGGGTACGCCACAAGCGGCAAGTATGTGGAAAATACCATGAGGATTGTTTCGCAGTATGATTTAAGGCAATATGACGTGAAAGGGGAAATGGGAATGGCAAAGACAGCAAGTGCCGCACTGGCCCAGGCAAGGGAATGGATTGGCCGGAATGAAGCGGACGGGACCCACAAGGGAATCATAGACGTATACAACGGCCACACGCCGCTTGCCAGGGGCTACAGGGTAAAGTATACGGATGCCTGGTGTGCGACCTTTGTTTCTGCCGTTGCTATAAAATGCGGCTTGACGGAAATTATCCCAACCGAGTGCGGATGCGGCCAGATGATAGAATTATTCCGTGCCAAGGGAGAGTGGCAGGAAAGTGATAGCAGAACGCCGTCCCCTGGGGATGTGATTTTCTATGATTGGGACGATTCCGGGGCCGGGGATTGCACGGGATGGCCGGACCATGTGGGAATTGTTGAGAGCGTGGAGGGCGGAAAGATTACCGTCATTGAGGGCAATAAAAACAATGCAGTTGGCCGCCGTGTCCTGGCCGTGGATGGCCGCTACATAAGGGGGTATGGCGTTCCAAGGTATACAGAGGAAAGCGGAGCGGATGCCGCCGGAAGCGGAGCAAAGACCGTGGCCGCCGTTGCAAAGGAAGTGATTGCCGGAGCATGGGGCAACGGTGAAGAACGCAAGGAACGCCTGGAAGCTGCCGGGTATAGTTACCAGGCTGTCCAGGACCAGGTAAACGCTTTACTGAAAGGGAATGAAAAACCCACAAAGAGCGTGGCGGAAGTTGCAAAGGAAGTGATTGCCGGGAAATGGGGAAATGGAACAGAGAGAAAGAAACGCCTGGAAGCCGCCGGGTATGATTACCGGGCCGTCCAGGATAAGGTAAACGGGTTATTGAAATAATCTGTAAAACAACCGCCTTTTGGAGATAAACAAGGCCAAAGCAAGGAATAATGATATGTCACAAGATAGGGAACACGTCAAAATAGGCGTGTTCCTTTTTCGTGAAAAATTTTTAGGAATATGTCGGAATATGTGTTGACATATGCCGACATATGTTATATAATAAAGACAGTTAAGGGAGATACTTAACAAATACATGGGCAAGCATAGAAAGGAAGAGCATATGGACGAAGAAATGAACACAAGCGAACTGTTAAAAGAAGTCGTTGAGGAAAACCAAACAAGAAAGATTCTTGAAATCTTGAATGACTGTAAAGACCTTGCGGAAGCAAAGGAAAAAGTAAAAGCCTTACTTAACAAGTAAGACCAAAGGGAACCAGAAAGGGCGGTGGACTTGCCAAAGCCGCCCAATCTGCTAAGTGCAATTATACACTATTTGGCAAGGGAAAGGAAGCGTGAATTTGCCGGAAGAAAGGTTGGGACGTATGCCAAGAGCAAAAAGCGGAGAGTTTAACCAGATTGCTTATCAGAATGAATTTAACAAGAAAAACTATGACCGTATAGAAATTAAGGTTCCGAAAGGGAAAAAGGCGGTCATAACGGAAGCCGCAGCGGCAGCAGGACAAAGCGTAAGTCAATATATCACCCAGGCCATTGATGCAAGGATGGGCCTGGTTTAAGATGCCGCCCCGGCAGCAGGACAGCCGCCGGGAGCAATTAAAACGGCCATGCTGACCATGGGCGGCGTGAGGGTCCAAAGCCCCTACAAACTGTTGATGGGTTGCACTGGTGCAAAAAGTACCTACCAGGGAAGCGTACACGCCTATTCTTCCCAGGTAGGCCGGGAACTAGAAAACCATGCCACGCCCCGGTGAAGTTATCCGGCGTTTAAAAGGTTGTACGATAACACCCGGTATATTGCAAGTAGTCATCCTATAAAGCCGTAGGGCGTGATACGGACGGATGGCCGCTTGCGGTATGCAAAATCACAGATTCATGCAAAGGGAGGAACTTAACATGGGAATTTTAAAAAATCTATTCTCTAAAAAGCAGGAAGAGCCAACACCGACACCACCGCCCCAGGAAGAGCCAAAAAGGCCGAAAGGGATAATCAAGACACAGCGGCATAAACTGGATAATGTAGAAGCCCACATGAAAGATATTATGGAACTTGTGGAGGAAAACGAGGACTATAAACTTTCCAAAAAGGAAATCATAGAAAGCGGCCTGGAAGATGAAAAAATCTATGAATATGAATTGTGCGGAAAAATAGAACTTTTGTTCGGGGGGGGGGTAGAACCTATTCAAGCCTTTATGGGTGATGTATGTATTGGAGAAATAAAGAAAGGCAGCAGGGCAAAGGTAAAAAAGCTGATAGAAAGCGGAACTATCCAGAAGATTGAAGCGGAGGTTTCCGGCGGAAATTATAAAATAGTACGATATGACAGCGGCAGGGACAAATATTTTTATGATTCGTTAGAAGATGCGTTTTGCATCACCATTGAAATCACTTACCGGGAAGAGATTAAAGAGGATGTAAAAAAATAGGACATTGGACGGCACGGATTCTTTCCGTGTCCGTTTCTTTTGGAGGGATGGATTTCATGGGGAAGCATTTAACTAAAAATGATAGGATAAAGATGGAAACAATGCTTAATTCCGGCCATAAGGTAACGGAGGTTGCGGCGTATTTGCACGTTCATAGAAGCACCATATACCGGGAAATGAAAAGGGGAGAATATACCCATAGAAATAGTGACTATACCGAGGAAGTGAGGTATAGCAGCGATTTGGGGCAAAAGAACCATGATTGGAACGCCCAGGGAAAGGGGCGCAGTCTTAAAATTGGGAATGATATGCCTTTAGCTGAATACATAGAGGATAAGATTGTAAACGATAAGTATAGCCCGGAAGCCGCATTGGCAGCAGTAACCCAAAGTGGGATTGAGTTTAAGACCTCTATCAGTGTGAGGACTTTATATAGATATATAGACAATGGTATTTTCTTAAAATTAACCAATAAGGACCTGCCGATAAAAGGGAAGAGGAAAAAGCATAATAAGAAAGTAAAGGTGCAGAAAAGAGCATCCGCCGGGGAGAGCATAGAGAACCGCCCGGAGGAAGTAAAGGACCGGGAAACCTTTGGACATTGGGAAATGGACACGGTAAAAGGAAAGCAGGGCATTACAAAGTCATGTATGCTTGTATTAACAGAACGTAAAACCAGGGATGAAATCATCATTAAGATGCCAGACCAAAAGGCGGAAAGCGTAGTGGAAGCCCTGGACCGGTTGGAAAGGAAATGGGGCGATATGTTCCCTAAAGTCTTTAGAAGTATCACCGTGGACAATGGGGTGGAGTTTGCGGACTATGAGGGGTTAGAACGGTCTGTTTTGCATGATGGGGAAAAGCGGACCTTTCTTTTCTATTGTCACCCATATAGCAGTTGGGAGAGGGGCACAAACGAGAATAGTAACCGCCTTATCCGCCGCCATATACCAAAAGGGGAGGACTTCGAGGAAAAGCAGGATAAGGACATAGAGTATATAGAAACCTGGATAAACAACTATCCCAGGGGGATTTTGGGGTTTAAGACTTCCGCCCAACTCTTTGAAGAGGAAATCAAGAAACTGGCCTAAATTTTTTCAAAAAGTTGTTGCATAACTATTGACAAAATGCAGAAAAACGGCCAAGACAAAATAAGGGATGACAAGAGAAAACGAAAATGCTATACTATATGGAGTCTTATTTTGGTCAGGAGGCATAGTTAATGGCATCAGGACAGGGAGGAAACCGTTCTTCCGCGAAGAAAAAAACGACAACTTCGAGCAGAAGTACGTCTAAGAATAGAAATGCACAGACGAGAAAGAGAAGTACCGGCAGTAGAAGTACACACGCAGAGCCAATGGATGTGGCAATCCGCAACGAGATATTACTGATCGTGTTTCTTGCGCTTGCGATCATCCTTTTTCTTTGTAATTTCGGTGTGGTAGGTAAAGTTGGAGATGCAGTCAGCGATGTGATGTTCGGTATTTTCGGATTGATGGCATATATTGCACCGGTGATCATTTTTCTGGCGATCGCGTTCGGCATGTCGAATGCAGGGAATAACATAGCAGTCAGGAAGCTGGTCGCAGGTGTTGTCATCGTTGTATTGATCGGAATGGTCTTTGAGCTTTTTGCCGTAGATCTGGCACAGGCAGAGAGTTATCAGGTGGGAGAGATATTTAAACGATGCAGTGAAAGACATACCGGGGGTGGCGTGATCGCCGGATCTTTGGTCTATGCGTCATACAGATTTCTGGGTATGGTGGGAACCGTACTGGCGCTTCTTGTCGTTGGAGTCATCTGTGTGGTGATCGTTACCGAGAAGTCTATTATCGGTGGCGTGACAAAGCAGGGGCGCAGGATGTATGAGTTATCCATGGAAGACGCTGAATACCGCAGAGAGCGGGCGAAGGAGAGACGCCTTGCGGCGGAGGAGAAGCGTGCCAGGGCACAGGAGCGGCGCGCGAAGGCAGAGGAAGAACGCAGGCTTCGTGAAGAAGAACGTGAGAATGAGAAGATTCTTCGTATGGATAAGAAGGTTTCCGGTGTTATGATGAACACTTCTTTAAATAAAGAGAAGGAAGCCGTAGAGAAAACAAGAGATGATATCCACGAGATCACACTTCAGTTGACGGAAGAAGAACAGCAGGCGGAGGAAAGTGTTTATGTGGCCAAAGAGGAACATTCCGGCCATTACATAGAGAACGAATCGGATGATATCAGTGAGATCTGTATTCATGGAGCAGCGGATGAGAAGCAGACGCTGCAGATGCCGGAGGAGATTTACGAGAATCGGCAGACAGAAATTTTTGAAGAACCTGCTATCCACCAGGATGGCAGGACAATCCCGGCCGGCACGGCGGGCAATTTCACGCTGCCAGATCCGGGAAGGGAACGGGTGTCTGCATTTAAAGAGCCGGCGAAGAAGGAACAGGCAGTGCAGCAGCCGGTGGGCGCAGGGGCGATAACTGACCGGGAAGTGAAGAACCCCAGACCGTACAAGTTTCCTTCTTATGATCTGTTGATCAAGGCGAAGAACAAAAACAACGGTGATTCGGCCAGAGAACTGAAAGAAACGGCAGTACATCTGCAGAAGACGTTGGAAACCTTTGGCGTTAAGGTGACGATCACGGATATCAGCCAGGGACCATCGGTAACCAGATATGAGCTGCAGCCGGAGCAGGGGGTTAAGGTAAGTAAGATCGTAGGTCTGGCGGATGACATCAAACTGAATCTGGCGGCCACGGATATCCGGATAGAGGCTCCGATTCCCGGCAAAGCCGCAGTGGGGATAGAAGTTCCCAACAAAGAAAATACGGCGGTTTCCTTCAGAGAATTGGTGGAAGCCAAAGAATTCCGTGAATTTCCGTCCAGCCTTGCTTTTGCTGTCGGGAAGGATATTGGCGGCAAGATCGTTGTGACGGATATCGCAAAGATGCCGCATATGCTGATCGCAGGAGCTACCGGTTCCGGTAAATCCGTCTGCATTAATACCATTATTATGGGTATTTTGTACAAGGCAAAACCGGAAGATGTTAAAATGATCATGATCGACCCGAAGGTGGTGGAGTTAAGCGTCTACAACGGGATACCGCATCTGTTGATCCCAGTGGTGACCGATCCGAAGAAAGCAGCGGGGGCACTGCACTGGGGTGTTGCCGAGATGACGGACCGTTATAAGAAGTTTGCGGATTACAATGTACGTGATCTCAAAGGATATAATCGGAAAGTGGAGGAGATGCAGAAGGCAGGCGATCCGGAAGCGCCGGCGAAGCTGCCGCAGATCTTGATCATCGTGGACGAACTTGCGGATTTGATGATGGTATCTCCGGGAGAGGTGGAAGAGTCTATCTGTCGTTTGGCGCAGCTTGCCAGGGCGTGCGGCATCCACCTGATCATAGCGACACAAAGGCCTTCCGTGGATGTTATCACGGGTCTGATCAAGGCAAATATGCCAAGCCGTGTAGCGTTCGCCGTATCCAGCGGCGTGGATTCCCGTACGATCCTGGATATGGTCGGGGCCGAGAAGCTATTAGGCAAGGGCGATATGCTCTTTTACCCGCAGGGATATCCGAAACCGGCGCGTATGCAGGGGGCTTTCGTGTCAGATAAGGAAGTGTCTGACGTTGTGGATTTCCTGAAGAATCAGGTGATCGGAAATGTTTACAGTGACGATATTGAGGAGAAGATTCAGAACATCGGAAGTGGTACGGCGGCTTCGGGCAGTACCGGAAACGGCGACAGCGGTTCAGAATATGACCAGTATTTTGCGGAAGCAGGGCGCTTCATCATTGACAAGGACAAGGCTTCCATCGGTATGCTCCAACGAGTCTTTAAGATTGGGTTCAACAGGGCAGCCAGGATCATGGATCAATTGTGCGAGGCCGGTGTCGTGGGAGAAGAGGAAGGCACGAAGCCCCGCAAGGTACTGATGACTGCCGAAGAGTTTGAACAGTTTGTAGAAGAAGTAATATAAGAAGAGGTAATCACGCTTCTACGGTGCCGGACGGCATGATTGATAAGTAGTATGTATTTGTATCAAGGTGGTATGTGGAGGTGCAAGTGGGAAAGGAAGGGTGCGGGCATGAAGGCAGACATTGAGATTGCGCAGGAGGCGAAACTGGAAAGTATTGTGGATGTTGCCGGGAAGATCGGGATAGAGGCGGATGATCTCGAACTGTATGGGAAGTATAAGGCAAAGATAGCAGACGAATATATCGAACGTGTGCAGAGCAACCCGGATGGAAAGCTGATTCTTGTGACAGCGATCAATCCTACGCCTGCCGGAGAGGGTAAGACGACAACCAGTGTGGGGCTTGGGCAGGCTTTCGGCAGGATGGGACATAAGGCTGTCATAGCGCTTAGGGAGCCGTCGCTTGGCCCGTGCTTCGGCATCAAGGGAGGGGCTGCAGGTGGCGGATACGCGCAAGTAGTGCCGATGGAAGACTTAAACCTGCATTTTACAGGTGATTTTCATGCGGTAACTTCAGCCAACAATCTCCTGGCGGCACTTCTTGACAATCATATACAACAGGGGAACGAGTTGCGCATTGATACCAGGCAGGTAGTCTGGAAACGTTGTCTTGACATGAATGACCGTTCTCTCAGAAATATCGTAGTAGGTCTCGGAGCCAAGGCGGACGGTTTTGTCCGTGAGGATCATTTCGTGATCACGGTGGCTTCGGAGATCATGGCGATTCTTTGTCTTGCCGCAGATCTTCAGGATCTGAAAGAGCGGCTGGGCAGGATCATTGTTGCTTATAACGACCAGGGAGAGCCGGTGACGGCTTCTGATCTGAAGGCAGTGGGAGCCATGGCGGCTCTCTTGAAGGATGCCTTGAAGCCGAATCTGATTCAGACATTGGAACATACACCTGCACTCGTACACGGTGGTCCTTTTGCTAATATTGCCCATGGCTGTAATTCCGTACGCGCAACAAAAACAGCGCTTAAGATAGCAGACTATGTCATAACGGAGGCTGGTTTTGGCGCGGATCTGGGCGCGGAGAAATTTTTTGATATCAAGTGTCGTATGGCAGGCTTGAAGCCGGATGTCGTGGTCCTCGTTGCGACGGTACGCGCACTCAAATATAACGGCGGTATTGCGAAAGAGGCTCTTTCTGTGGAAGATCTTCCTGCACTACAGGCGGGAATCGTCAATTTGGAGAAACATATTGAGAATCTCCAGAAATATCATGTGCCAATCGTTGTGACTCTGAATTCTTTTGTGACGGATACCCGAAAGGAAATTGATTTCGTGAGAGATTTTTGTCAGGAAAGAGGATGCGAATTTGCCATTTCAGAGGTTTGGGAGAAAGGCGGAGAAGGCGGTGTAGAATTGGCCTCCAAAGTCTTGGAGACACTGGAGAAGAAGGAAAGCCAGTTTAAAGTTTTGTATGAGGATTCCCTGCCATTAAAGGAGAAGATAGAGACCATAGCCTCTGAAATTTACGGTGCAGGGGGTGTAACTTATACGGCAGCGGCCCTGAAAGAGTTGCAGAATCTGGAGAAACTGGGATTCGGAGAACTGCCTGTCTGCATGGCCAAGACGCAGTATTCCCTGTCGGATGATCCGATGCTCTTGGGAAGACCGGTCGGCTTTACCATGCATGTCAGAGAGGTATATGTTTCTGCGGGAGCAGGTTTCGTGGTGGTATTGACAGGAGCGGTCATGACAATGCCCGGGCTGCCGAAGAAACCTGCTGCCCATCAGATCGATGTTGATGATAATGGTAAGATAACGGGATTGTTTTAACGATTTATGAATGGAGGAAGGTATGCCACTGAGAATAGATGGTAAGGTAATTTCGGCACAGATCAAGGAAGAACTGAAGGAGAAGGTTACGGATTTGAAGGTATCACGTGGAATTTCCATCTGTCTCGCCGTTATACAGGTGGGAAACGATCCGGCGTCTTCGGTATATGTGGGAAATAAGAAGAAAGCCTGCGCGTATATCGGTATCGATTCGCGTTCTTATGAACTGGCGCAGGAAACGACGCAGGAGGACCTTTTGCAGTTGATCGATGAACTCAACCATGATGAGAAAGTGGACGGGATTCTCGTGCAGCTGCCGCTGCCAGGGCAGATCGATGAAGATACGGTTATCCGTGCGATCGATCCTGCAAAGGATGTGGACGGTTTTCATCCGCAGAGTGTGGGAGCACTCTGCATCGGTCAGCCGGGTTTTGTATCCTGCACACCCGCTGGAATCATACAGCTTCTGAAACGGTCGGGTATTCAGATCGCAGGCAAAGAGTGCGTGGTCATTGGCCGCAGCAATATTGTGGGGAAGCCTATGGCGCTGCTTCTTCTGCGGGAGAACGCAACGGTGACCGTTGCACATTCCAAAACGGAGAAACTGCAGGAAGTAACCCGAAGAGCGGATATCCTGGTAGTGGCAGTAGGAAAGCCGAAGATGATAACCAGGGAGTACGTGAAAGAGGGGGCTGTCGTGATAGATGTTGGGATTCATCGAAACGAGGCAGGGAAATTATGCGGAGACGTGGACTATGAGGATGTTGCTCCGGTATGCAGCGCGATCACGCCTGTGCCGGGCGGTGTAGGTCCGATGACGATCGCCATGCTGATGAATAATTGTGTGGAGGCAGGGATTGCCGGGAATTAGTCGGACGACAGATAAGAAGGGGAACTGTTTATGAAGTGTCCACATTGCGGCAATGAGATGATCGAGGAACATCTGATCTGTGAAAAATGCGGAGAGGAGATTCGGATCGTACCTGATTTTGAGCCGGAAATAGAAAACAGTATAACGGAAACTTTGTCTATTCTGGTTGCAGGACAGGATGGTGAGGACAGTAAAGAGGCAGAACAGAAGGACTTAAAGACAAAGGAAGAATTTACTAATACGGAAGATTCAGTGCCGGATAGTAGAAGAATATGGGTGATCGTCAGCCTTGTTATCTTCTTTATAGTGGCGCTTGTGACATACAGCGCATATGCTTATCATATTCAGACGGTAGAGTATCAGATTGACAAAGCCAGAGAATACGCAGCCAATGAAGCATATACGGAGGCAATCGCCTGTCTGGAAAATGCTATTGCAAAGAATCCCTATGTGGCAGAGCTGCTTTTCCTTGAGGCTGACTACTACTATATACAGAAGGATGATAATTCGGCGCTTCAGGCATTGTTTCGGATCATAGAGAATAACGAGTTTTCTTATGAGGATGTGGAGGAAGCCTACAATAAAATAATAACGATATACGCCAATCAGGAGCAGTATGGAATGATCAATGACCTGCTGCGGAACTGTCAGGACGCCTCCATCGTCAATATGTTCCAGAGTTATCTGGCAATGGAACCGGAATTCAGCTATGTGGAGGGTGATTATGCAGAGGTGATTCCCCTGAAGCTCAGTTCAAATACTTCTGGAACGATATACTTTACTATGGACGGTTCCAGGCCGGATAAGCATAGTCAAATTTATACGGCGCCGCTGTTTCTGGAAGACGGGGAGCATACGATCAGCGCTTTTTTCGTAAATGATTATGGCATAGAGAGTGATGTCGTCACGAGGAAATATGTGATCAATCTGTCCGTGCCGAATGCACCGGAAGTGGAATTGTACAGCGGGGAATATACAGAGCCCATGATGATCGTGGCCGAAGGATTGGAAGGCTGTAAGATTTATTATACGACAGACGGTTCGGAACCGACTGCCGACAGCGTGCCATATACTGGACCGATCCCCATGCCTTTGGGCAAGACGCAGTTTAAGTTTGTCAATATCAGTAATAAGGGTGTATCCAGCGAAGTGATCATGAGAACTTATACTCTGGCGTTGGAAGATGCCATCCCGACAGACCAGGCGGTTGCGAACTTGATCGGAAGACTGGTGGAGACAGGGTATCTGGAAGATGCTGCTGGAAACAGTAAAAGGCACAGCGGTACGCTGAGCTATCAATTCAGTTCCGTGCTTGGCATTGACGGCAGTGGCTATTATACGATCAATGAATATTATGATGACGGTACAGGAATCCTGAGCCGGACCGATAAGGTTTTCCTGATCCAGATCCACACGGGAGAAGCTGCCCAGCTTGGATATGATGAAGACGGGGAATTTATGGCTGTACCCATCTGAGCGGCAGCTGGAAAGAGGAATGCAGATCATTTCATGGCTGAATGTTACGGTTTAAATGAGGATTATGAAAGAAACGGTTGCAAAAAAAGAGGAGTTACATTATTATTAGTGGGATATGGTAAGGATATCGGTTTAGGAGGATAAACAGGGATGTACAGGATAGTAAAAGCAGAAGAACTTACAACAAATATTTATCTGATGGATGTGGAAGCGCCCCGTGTTGCCAAAGCATGTCAGCCGGGACAGTTTGTTATTGTCAGAATGGACGAAGAGGGAGAGCGCATCCCGCTGACGATCTGTGATTATGACAGAGAGGCGGGGACGATTACGATCGTGCTGCAGGTAGTGGGTGCGGCGACGGAAATGATGCGGAGCCTCAAAGCAGGTGACAGCTTCCATGATTTTGTCGGTCCGTTAGGGTGTCCCTCTGAGCTTATACATGAAGATATAGAGAGCTTAAAGAATAAGAAGATCCTTTTTGTGGCAGGTGGTCTCGGTACGGCGCCGGTTTATCCGCAGGTTAAGTGGCTGCATGAGCATGGTGTGAAGGCTGATGTGATCATCGGCGCCAAGACAAAGGATCTGTTGATCATGGAAGAAGAGATGACGGCTGTGGCCGGCAATCTTTATATTACCACAGACGATGGTTCCTATGGGAGGAGCGGTATGGTCACGAAAGTGATCGAGGATTTGATCGATAAAGAAGGGAAATCTTATGATGTATGTGTGGCCATAGGCCCGATGATCATGATGAAGTTTGTCTGCCTGACGACGAAGAAATATGATCTGCCGACAGTTGTGAGCATGAACCCGATCATGGTGGATGGTACAGGTATGTGCGGCGCATGTCGTCTGACGGTGGATGGAGAGGTAAAGTTCGCATGTGTGGATGGGCCGGAATTTGACGGGCATAAGGTGGATTTTGACCAGGCGATGAAACGCCAACAGATTTATAAGACGAAGGAAGGAAGAGCATTTCTGAAAGCGCAGGAGGGCAGCACCCATCACGGCGGATGCGGAAACTGTGCGGATGAATAGGAGCAATAGATAACAGAGGATTAAAGCATTGCAGGAGCTGAACCGCTGTAAGCGGCCAAGAAAGGAGCATGATCAATAGCATGACAGCAGATGTATTAAAGAAAGTACCTGTCCGGGAACAGGATGCAAAGGTACGTGCAACGAATTTTGAAGAAGTATGTCTGGGATATGATAAAGAAGAGGCGATGTGCGAGGCGACTCGCTGCATCAACTGTAAGAATGCACAATGTATAAAGGGATGCCCGGTAGCCATCAATATTCCGGGATTTATCGAGAAAGTGAAGGAAGGGGATATTGAGGCAGCTTATCAGATCATCAGCGAAGCTTCAGCACTTCCGGCCGTATGTGGACGGGTATGCCCGCAGGAGAGCCAGTGCGAGGGGAAATGTATCCGCGGCATCAAGGGAGAACCTGTATCGATCGGTAAACTGGAACGTTTCGTAGCAGATTGGGCGAGGGAGAATCATATTAAACCGGAAGGCGCTAAAGAGAAAAAGGATAAGAAGGTGGCCGTGATCGGTTCTGGGCCGTCAGGTCTGACTTGTGCCGGCGATCTGGCGAAGATGGGATATGATGTCACGATCTTTGAGGCATTGCACGAACCGGGCGGGGTGCTCGTATATGGGATTCCTGAGTTCCGTCTTCCCAAGAAAGATGTTGTGGCCAAGGAGATTGAGAATGTCCGGGCTTTAGGCGTGAAGATTGAAACGAATGTGGTAGTAGGCAAATCTGTCACGATCGATGAACTGTTAGAGGAGGAAGGATTTGATGCCGTATTCATCGGTTCCGGCGCTGGACTTCCGAAGTTCATGGGAATTCCGGGTGAGCAGGCTAACGGTGTTTTCTCGGCCAATGAGTACCTGACAAGAAGCAATCTGATGAAGGCGTTTGACGAAACTTCCAATACACCGATCATGCGCGGAGAGAAAGTAGCTGTCGTAGGCGGCGGCAACGTGGCGATGGATGCGGCAAGAACGGCCCTGCGTCTTGGTGCGGAAGTACATATCGTGTATCGCAGAAGCGAAGAGGAACTTCCGGCCCGTGTGGAAGAAGTTCACCATGCAAAGGAAGAAGGCATCATTTTTGATCTGCTGACTAATCCGACCGAGATCATCGCGGACGAGAACGGCTGGGTATCCGGGATCAAGTGTGTCAGAATGGAGTTGGGAGAGCCGGACGCTTCCGGAAGAAGAAGGCCGGTCGTGATTGAAGGCTCTGAATTCCTGATGGAAGTGGATACTGTGATCATGTCTCTTGGTACTTCTCCGAACCCGCTGATCTCTTCTACAACAGAGGGGTTGGAAGTCAATAAATATAAATGTATCGTGGCGGAGGAAGAATTTGGCAAGACTTCTAAAGAGGGTGTCTATGCCGGCGGCGACGCGGTAACGGGAGTGGCAACCGTGATTCTTGCCATGGGTGCAGGTAAGGCAGCGGCCAAAGGAATTGACGAGTATTTAAGTAAAAGATAGGAGCGACAAGTTGACAGAAGATGATATATCATCTAAGCGTGAGACATGAGAAGAGTCTGCCGGGCGGCGGACTCTTCTCGTATCATAGGAAAGAGCGTCCTATGATACGAAAGCGGATGCGCAGTTACGCGCGCGGAACAAAAGCTGCGCTTGCCATAGAAATTAAAACAGCAATGATCGCACTGCGGCGGAACGGGATGATGTCGCTGGAGCGACCCGCCGCAGGCGGAGAATCCTGCAGGCAGGATTCTTTTTTGTGAAAGAGGTTAGGAAAATCTTAATAATTTGATTAGTAGTTTATTAAGGAATGCAGGTTATAATGGTGATATGATGCAGGAAGGAAAAGACCTGCCGGGTATGACATATTTGGATGAGCATCTCTCTTTTCGGGGGATTTTGTATCGGAACAGACGTGGGGTGCAAGGTTGAATAAATTCTCTGTTTTTCACGAGAATTTGTGTCAGAGAAGACATGGAGGTGCAAGCATGAATATGATGGAACGAAATGAACATTCAAAAGAGAAGCAGTGGCGGGATGATATCAGAGGTGGAAAACAGAAGGAGTACGAAGCCCGAGAGGGGAAGGATGATGATCTGCTGGTAGAGGACTTGGACGAGAATCTGCAGGACGAGGCAGATGATGAATCTGCAGGGCTTCAGGGACTTTTACAGCGTCCTTATATGACAACGGTATTATTGGGAGTGATCGTTCTGCTTTTACTCTGCATCATTGTTCTTCTTTTTCTGCTCCCAAGGAAGAAGATATCTGATGCGAATGGGAATCTGCAGCAGAATATTACGGAATATGCGCAGGAACAGAAACTGAATGATATTGTTAAAGATGCATCGGGAGAAGCCGTTGTCGTCAAACTTCCGGAGAAGCAGGATGAGAACAAGGATACCGGGACTGTAAGCGGTCAGGAGACGCAGTCCGGACGGAAGCCGGTAGCAGAGAAAATGCCGGCAAGTGACGAATTTGTTTCTGCAGACGGCGACAAGACAGCAGTAGTGATCGATATAGAGGACGAGAATGATGTGGCATACACCAAAGAATTTATATTAAATGAGGCTTTGCCATATTTTGCAGATAACAACCAGAATGCCATATGGGATCTGGCCCATCTAAAGCGCTATGTGAAGTTATCAGCAGGACTAGAAGGCACGAATCAATATTACTATATGGGCGGCGTAAACAGTAATGGCAGACCGGAGGGTAAGGGACTTGCCATTTATGAAAAGAACAGTTATTACTATGGCGATTGGTCTGACGGTATAAGAAGTGGTGAAGGCGCTTGGTTCAAATTCTATATCGGACAGAAAGACGAAGATAATGCGATGGGGAAATATATGGCGCACAGCTATTCTGGTAGTTGGGCGAATGATCTGCCCAATGGACAGGGGGCGGAACACTATGATGTAGATACGTCTAAATTACAGGTGAGGGAAAGAATCCTGCAGAATGTAGTTGGTAATTTCAACAACGGACTGTATGACGGAGAATTGTATGCCAATACAGTTGACTATACCGGCAATGTGGAAGAATGGAGCGGTATTACCGAGAAAGGCGTGTTTGAACTGTGGAGAGATATGAGTGCGATCGGGGAATGTTCCGTGTGGCAGAAAGTTGACGATTCTGCTCAGTATATGGATATAGACAGAGCAGAGAACAAGAATCAAGGACTGCGGGAACTGCTGAAACCGGAGACAAAGTAAAATGCCGGATGATGTCTGTCATTTATATTTCTCCTGAAGAGCGCTGCGTTTTTAATTGAGAGAAAGCGTGTCTGAAGGAGAACTATAAAATGACAGGTACGTCCGGTTTAACTTTGTGATAATGGCTGTGAATAATAGCGATTGGAAGGAATTATACTGACCTGTATTATAGTAAACGACATAACAAATTTCTGCTTCCGGTTCCTGCCAAAGCCATATACGGGAGCTTTTGCAGGACCGAAAACGAAATTTTTAATGTCGTTAACTATAGATTTATATTGCAATTCGTGCAAAATGATTATAGAATAGACTTGTGTATGGGAAAATTATGGCATTTTTCATAATGCTTTTTGCGTAAGATAAAATCCGAATTGCAATAAGGAGAGTGACCGATATGCCTTGGTGTCCGGTGTGTAAGAATGAATACAGGGAAGGAATAGCGCGTTGTGTGGACTGTAATGTTGCGCTGGTAGAAAGTCTGGAGGAGGAGAGCGGTGATGTAAACGATGCGCGGCAAAAGCAGGAGGAGTTGGAACGTCTGCATAAGATGTATGCAGCGGAACGGTTGAAGCGACCGGAGGGCGCAGAGGCGATGCCTGAAGCAGAAGAGATACCGGCTTATCATCCTTATCAGAACAGTGCGGCCAGGGCGGAGGATAACAGATCTTCAGCATACATATTGCTGATCGTAGGGATCACTGGTTTTATCTTTATTCTTCTTGTATTTACAGGAATGATCCCTCTGTATCGGAATGAAAGCACTACGAAGTATCTGGTGTGTGGTGTTATGGGTGCGATGTTTGTGCTCTTTATCGTGTTTGGCGTTGTATCCATGCGCAATTCCAGGATTTTGCTCGTGAAAGCGAAGTCCGAGGATTCTCTGCTAAGTGAGTTGACGAAGTGGTGCGAGAATAATCTGTCTGTTGAAATGCTGGATGCGGAGCTTTTTGCGGAAGAGATCGGAGAAGAGCAGAAGTATTTTATACGTACTGACAGGATGAAGGCTATTATCAGCAATAAGTTTATGAATTTAGATGAAGCATTTCTGGAACACTTTGTGGACGAGTATTACCAGAAGCTATTTGAGGACAGATGAAGATAACAGTAATTGCAGTTGGTAAAGTGAAAGAGAAATTCTATCGGGAAGCCATAGCGGAATATGAGAAACGACTCAGTCGTTATTGCAGACTGGAGATCGTGCAAGTAGACGATGAGAAAACGCCGGATAAGGCGGGAATGGCGATGGAGCAGCTGATACTCAGGAAAGAAGCTGAGAGAATCCTGAGATATATCCGGGAAGATGCCTTAGTAGTCACATTGGAGATTCAAGGCAAAGAACATGATTCGGAAGGATTTGCGGCTGTATTGGAGAGAGCGGCAACGCAGGGGAGCAGCCATATTCAATTTATCATTGGCGGTTCGTTGGGGCTGCATGAAGAGGTTTGTAAGAGAGCTGACCATGCGGTCAGCTTTTCTAAAATGACTTTCCCGCATCAGTTGATGCGGGTGATCCTGTTAGAACAGATTTACAGAGGATATCGCATTATAAATGGAGAACCATATCACAAGTGATTATGATGAGTTAAAGCGAAGTTATGTCATAGTTACCAGTTCTTTTGATTTACTCCCTTTTCGGATTATCTAATCAAAGACCCCGCTGCAAGCAACGGGGTATCAAACTTGCAGCGTTGCAGAGCAGCGGGGTCTTTGACCCTCGCGGCAGTCGCCAAATGTCTGCAAGCAGCCACCTGGCTCGTTGCTCGCGTGAATAAATGATCTGACGGAACGAGGGATGATTTTTTCCTATGCAAATGCCCGGTCTTTGATAACTGCCAAAAAGGCGACGGTTGGAGAGAGCAGCATTACTCGTTAGTATATTGTGGAAGAATAAAGGTATGATTTTGGGTGACACAACATATAGTGAACTATGAGAAGGAATCAAAGAAAACTGTCTATACCAACCTTATCCGGCTCCAAGGAATTGATCGTGGAGTCCCTGAAACTTCCAAAGGACACGATGCTTGGTGCATCGATCGTCACGGTCACCGGGAACAGGGAAGCTTTTATAGAAAATTATAAGGGGATACTGGAGTATACAAAGGAGTCTATCGTGCTGCAGGGTAAGAACTGTAAGATATGTTTTGAGGGCAGGCAGCTGGCGATTGATTACTATACCAATGAAGATATGAAGATCAGCGGCAGTATTGAGGCTGTCCGTTACGTCTAGTGTATGGGGGTGCAGAAATGCTTCATTGGGTACAGTATATCCGAGGCTATGTGAAGATCAAGGTATGGGGATATTCCACGGAAAGACTGCTGAATCTGTGCGGAAATCATGATATTCTGGTGTGGGATATCGTCAATCATGGTGATCATGATACTATGAAGATCAGTGTACGCGGTTTTTTTGCATTGAAACCGCTGTTGAAGAAGACCGGAACCAGGGCAGCCGTTTTGCAGAAATATGGACTGCCTTTTTTTATGTCTAAAATGCAGAAACGCAAAGTGTTTGTTGCCGGACTGCTGGGCTGCCTTCTGTTCTGGGTGATCATGGCAGGTTATATCTGGAATATTGAGATCGAGGGGAACTATGTCCTGACAGAGGATGTGCTGATGGACTACCTGGATGAGAAGGGCGTGCATGTTGCAATGAAAAAGAGCCGGCTGCAGATAGAAGATTTGGAGAAAGCGCTGCGGGAAGACCATGACATTATCACATGGACATCTGTGCAGGTAAAAGGTACTACGCTTCTGATTCATATCAAGGAAAATGAAATGCCGGACTATGAGCAGAACATGCAGCAGGCACAGGAAGATGGCATCGATCTTATCGCGACCAGGTCGGGAACCGTATCTTATATTATCACCAGAAGCGGAGTGCCGCAGGTGGCGCTGGGAGATACGGTGGAAAAGGGAGATGTTTTGGTCAGCGGAGCAGTACCGGTCTACAATGAGGATACTACAGTCAGAAAATACCAGTTTGTGCAGTCAGATGCGGATATTTTGCTTCGTTATACGGAATCGCTTTCCGTGAAAAGGGATATTCTATACGATGAGAAACTGTATTCCGGCAGACAGAAAGAGATGATCACACTGGGTGTCAATGATAAAGAGTGGGATATTAGATTCGGAAAAGTTCCCTATGAGCAGTATGATATCAGTGGAGAGAAGAAGCAGGTCCGTCTGCTGGACCGTTTATATCTGCCCTTTTTCTATGGCAGAAAGACGATTCAGGAATATGAGATTGTAAGCAAGAAACATACGGCGGATGAGATGAATAACATCATGCAGGAAGAATGGCGAAAAATTATAGCATCTTTAGATGAAAAAGGGGTACAAATTACTGAAAAAAATGTTACAATAAAAAAGTATGATGATAATTGGGTATTAAATGCCCGTATGCAGTTAGAGGAGGCGGCCGTAGAATCCGCACCGACTGAGATCGAACCGGTGGTGCAGGAGGAAGCGTCTGAAGAAGAGAATACTGAGTAGTAGTACACTGCGAAAGGAAGAGGCAAAAGAGGTATGGAGGAATTTACGATCAGCATCGATATGCCGATGGAACATATGCAGAATCTTTTCGGCAGAGGAGATGCTTATATTAAGAAGATAGAAGACGATCTGCACGTGATGATCGTAGATCGAGACGGATCCGTAAGAATCAGCGGGAAGCGGGATGCAGTCATGAAAGCATCCCATATCGTGCGAGAACTTTTAACTTTGTCGGAACGGGGGAACGTTCTGGAAGAACAGAATGTGAATTACGCGCTGGAGATGGAGAAGGAGAGCGGAGAGGATGTTCTTCTGGAGATAGACGGGGACTGCATCTGTCATACGGTAAGCGGGAAACCGATCAAGCCGAAGACTCTGGGACAGAAAAAGTACGTGGATGCGATCAGGGATCATATGATCGTATTCGGCATCGGGCCTGCGGGAACCGGCAAGACTTATCTGGCCATGGCCATGGCGATCACGGCCTTCAAGAACAATGAGGTCAGCCGGATCATTTTGACAAGACCGGCCATCGAGGCAGGTGAGAAGCTCGGATTTCTGCCGGGAGATCTGCAGAGTAAGGTTGATCCGTATCTACGCCCGCTGTATGATGCCCTGTACCAGATCATGGGAGCAGAGAGTTTTGCCCGTAATATGGAGAAGGGACTGATCGAGGTGGCGCCGCTTGCCTATATGCGGGGGCGGACGCTTGACAACGCTTATATTATTCTGGATGAGGCGCAGAATACGACGCCGGCGCAGATGAAGATGTTCTTGACCCGTATCGGGTTTGGCTCTAAAGTGGTGGTGACCGGCGATGCCTCGCAGAAGGATCTTGCACCGGATATGAAGTCCGGGTTGGATATAGCAGCCAGAGTATTATCTAAGATCGATGATATCGCGTTTTGTAAATTGAGTAGCAAGGATGTGGTAAGGCATCCGCTTGTACAGAAGATTGTCAAGGCGTACGAGGATTTTGAGTCGAGAGAGACAAGACGCAGTGAATTAAAACTGAGAAGCAGGAATAATAATCGTGGAAAAAAGTAAGAACAATCGTATAAAAAGAATCGTAATATTCAGCATCTTGTTTATGGCGGCAGGCGGAATCGCATTTTTCGGAAGTATTCTGAATCAACCCGGCACCGAAAGCCTGATCCGTAATACCGTAATGGTACTGACGGGAACAGGTATTGTTATCTATGCTTATCTGTTCAGTGAAGTGACCGGTTTATTTATCTATCGCAACGAAGGCAAATATGTCAAATTTGCCGTTGTGTATCTTGGAAGTCTGGCTGCTGCGGTTTTTTTTCCGATGCTGCCGGTAACGGGATGGCCGTTTCTTGCGATCTTTGTCTTCCTTGGCGTGTTCAGCAACGGTATAACGGGAATGGCGGCGGGCAGTGTATGTCTGCTTCTGGCAGTTAACTTTACGGGCGGTGATATGACAGTTTTCTGGCTTTATTTTATCAGCGGTCTGGCAGGCATTCTCATGTTCTGCAATCTGAATGATGATTTTCTTGTCGGCCTGCCGGTGGTCGTGTCCCTGCTGGTGCTGATCCTTTGCCTGACTGCCAATGTGGTCCTGTTCTCCAAAGAGCAGCTTGCGCTGGAACAGTATACGATTCCGGCAGTCAACGTGATCGTATGTTGCATTCTGCTGCTGATCATACTGAAAGCATTCAGTTCGTCGGTGATCCATAAGGATCAGGAGAAATATATGGAGATCAATGATCCGGAATGTCCGCTTTTAGTACAGCTCAAGAATCTTTCCAAGGAAGAATATTATCATGCGATACATACGGCGTATCTGGGCGATCGGATCGCCAAGCGTCTGCAGCTGGATGCGTCCGCAGTTAAGGCATGTGGCTATTATCACAGAATCGGTAAATTAAAAGGAGAAAACAGCTGGGAAAATGTGTCCGCTATCTGCGACGAATATCATTTTCCTGCAAAAACGAAAAGGATCCTGAAAGAGTATGTAGACGGATCCGAGAAGGTGGTATCAAGCGAAACGATAGTGGTATTGTTCGCAGACTGTATTGTTTCTTCTATTCTGTATCTGTTTGAGAAAGACCCCAAGGCACAGCTGGATTACGGACAGCTGATCGATACTGTATTTAAGAAGAAACTGGAGACGGACGAGCTGTGGGAGAATCAGATCTCTTTGGCTCAGCTCTATGAGATGAAGAAGATATTTGTGGAGGAGAAATTATACTATGACTTCTTACGTTGAAAATGAAACAGACGTTTCTTTTCCCTTTACTATGCAGGAGATCCTGGAGCAGATCATGGAAACAGTACTGGAGACGGAAAACTGTCCCTATGAGACTACGGTAAATCTTCTTCTTACCGATCGGAATGGGATCCGGGAATACAACAGAGAGTATCGTGATCTGGATAAGGAGACGGATGTACTGTCGTTTCCAAACATTCCCTTTATCAAGGCGGGGGACTTTACGGTCGTTGAGGAGGACGAGGCGGCGTATTTCGACCCTGACAGCGGGGAATTGGTGTTGGGAGATATTATTTTGTCGGCCGATCATGTTGCAGCACAGGCGCAGGAGTATGGGCATTCTCTTCTGCGGGAGTTTGCTTTTTTGACAGCTCACAGTATGTTTCATCTGTGCGGCTATGACCATATGACACCGCAGGAAGCGACGATCATGGAGAGAAAGCAGGAGGAAGTATTAGAACAGCTTAAGATCACGCGCGATCTATAGAAATTACTGCATGCGATTCGGGCGTCAGGCGCGGACGCATGATGGAGGTTTACAATGAACGTACGAAAGAGAACGGTCCCCGGGAGAAATTCTGTGTTGGCGGCGATCAAAACTTCGTTGATCCAGTCTGCCGGGATTTTGTCCTATGTTATTTTACTTATCATGCGGATACCATTGTCTAAGGTGATAGGTGATGCAGGCGTAGGATTGTTTGCGCCGGCGTTTGAGATATTTATGCTAGTCACTTTTATCACATCATACAGTGTGACGGGTGCTATGTCAGGTATGATTCGATACAGAGTGAAGCGGGAACAACACCGAAATGCCAGAAGAGTGTTTGGCGCGGTCTTTATCATGGATCTAGTGATCAGCTCCGTAATCGCGGCTGTGCTTGTTCTCATGGCTTCTAAGATAGCCGATTTCGTGATACTGGAATCCCTGAGTCGGATGGCAGTGCTTGTTGTTGCACCGACTATCGTTCTTGCGGCGTTGATCGGGACATTCCGCGGATTTTTCAACGGCTATGGCCTGGGAACGCTGACAGCACATTCACAATATATAGAGAAGATATCCATGTTCCTTTGCGCTCTGGGATGCGGAAGAACACTTTATGCTTACGGGAATAAGGTTTCTGCATTGCGGCAGAATGCGGAATTCAGTTTTGCACATGGAGCGATGGGCGCCATGCTGGGGGTCCTGCTTTCACAGGTGATCACAACGATCTATCTTCTGATCATTTATTTATTTTACTCCAGAACATTGCGCGACCGGATTAAGGCGGAGAGCGGCAAAGGGGGTGAATCTCAGTATTCTATACAGAGAACAGTGCTTTTGAATTGTATTCCGATGGCGATTGTTGCCGTTTTTACCAATCTGTTCATGTTGATCGATCAGCGTATGTTTAATTACTGCATGAATAAACGAGCAGAAGAACTGGGGGAGATACGTACGGCGTCCTGGGGAGCTTATTACGGTAAATTTGCTGTTTTGATCGGGGCTGGGGCTGCATTGTGTCTGTTGGGGGTAACGGTGACGGTCAGCAAGATCAAGAATGCGTACGACAAGGAAGACTATCGAATCATGAGAGAGCGGTTGGACAAGGCTGTATGCAAATTGTCCATAACGGCGTTTCCGATAGCGGTCTATCTGGCGGCTTTGGCTGAGGCCATTGTTATGTGTCTGTACAAGCATGAAACGGCGGCAGTCGGAGCATGGATCCAAAAGGGGGCAGTCATTATCGTACTTTGCAGTTTCAGCTTTTTCTTCGCGCAGCTTTTGTTCCGAATGCATATGCTCCGTGAGTTGTTTGTCTCGATACTTGCTTCTATGATCGTGCATATTCTCGTTGCTTATCTGTTTGTGCAGAAAGCATTGCTTGGAGCGGATGGGATCATTTATGCATTGATTGCTTACTTTGCCGTTTTTTGCGTAATGAATTTCCTGTTTATCAGCAGGAACTTAAGATATCAGCCTAACTGGTTCGCGGGCGTCGCATTTCCGGCTGCTGCCGCTGTCGTATCCGGACTGGTGGTTATGCTGATCGGCAGATTCATGCTGGAACCGGCTGGAGCGGCGGTTACAATCCTTACTGGCATTGTGGCGGGGATTTTTCTTGATCTGACTATGCTGATGATACTGCGGGTGATCGGAGAAGATGAGCTGTCCCGGATACCGCTTGGGTTTTTCTTTATCATGTTCGGAAAGAATATCGGGGTTTTATAGGAGCCGAATTATTAATTTAGGATGAGACTGCATAAATTTTTGTAAATGACTGATACTGATTACAGAAGAATCCGATAAGAGGGGCTTGGTAAGGATGAAATTTGTAAGACGTGTCAGTCTTTTTCTTGTGATGTCAGTTTTGTTGTTGGGAGCGGGCGGCTATATGGCGCTGAAAGCAGAGCAGTTCTTTTATCCCAACAAATATCAGGTAAAAGAAGGTAAGAGCAGTAAGAGTGCTTTGGATAGTATGAAGAGTGAAGACAGTGATCCGTGGACTGCTTTGGAAGGTCAGGCAGAGGAACAGGTCATAGAGGCGGCAGTGGAGCAGATTCCGGTGGTGACGGCGGATACTATGTATCTGATCGAGGAGGTCAATCTTGTGGACGGTACGATCCAGGAGAAACAGGAAGATGTGCCGGTGAAATACATCGGCTTGGATCGGGAGAGTCTGATCAAGGAGTTGGAGTCCTATGACAGGAATCCGCCGCTCACGGAGCTGGAAATGGGATTCGAGACCATTGAGTTGACGGCTTTTTCTAAAGACCGGGTCGTCATTTGTAAGTATTATAAGGAAGAAGAGGAAAAAGGATATTATCTGATGGTGGAGGATCACTTTATCGTGGTGTATGAGGAGGACAAGAGGCGGATGCATATGAATACGGATATCTTGTTGTCCGCACTTAGCGACCAGTTACAGGCGGAGATCATACAGGGAAAGTTTATAGAAAATGACGAGGAGCTGTACAATTTCCTCGAATCTTATTCGAGCTGAATACAGGTGCCAGGATTTCGTTACTGCAGGGCACCGTGAATAGTAACAGGTTTCCTGCATTTGTCTGGAAAGGACATTTTGAATCTTGTAAAAGGTATCTATAAATACTATAATAAGATACAGCATTGAAAAAAACCCGACGTGACTGAGACTGGACATAGCGGTTTTTGCGGTTATGTGGAATACAACATATCAGCAAGAGCTGCTATCTTTTTCTAAACATCCTGGGAAGCTTCGGAATGAAGAAAATGATCTTTAATCTACATAGAAAGGATTGAAAACATAGGAGATATGGGAAGAAAGATTGCCGTAGTGGGCGGCGGCGCGGCCGGGATGATGGCAGCGATCCAGGCGGCGTATGCGGGAGCGAGCGTGACGGTATATGAGAGGAATGATCGAGTCGGCAGGAAGATTCTGTCTACAGGGAACGGAAAGTGCAATTTCTCTAACGAGATCATGCATACAGACTGTTATTATGGGAGCGGAGTGGCCCGTTTGGATGATATTTATGAACGTTTCGGGGTGACGGAGACGAAAGAGTTCTTTCGGAAGCTGGGAATGCGGATCAAGGACAAGAACGGGTATCTGTATCCGGCCAGTGAGCAGGCAGCAACAGTACTTGATGTGCTGCGGTATGAGATGGAGCGGCTGGGAATTCGACTTTGTACGAAGTGTAAAGTTATCGGAGTCAGAAGCGTGGCGAAGAAAGGAGGTGTTACCCGACTGGTGGTAGAGACCGGTCCGACGACCTGCAGAAGTCAGGAAGGAGATGCGCGTCAAAGGTATGATGCGGTGATACTGACCTGCGGCGGCAAGGCTGCCCCGAAGACAGGTTCGGACGGCGGAGGACTGGCGATAGCCGGGCGGCTTGGACACAGAATCGTGCCGACGGTGCCGGCGCTTACGGCGCTCAGGTGTGGGGAAACTTTTTGGAAGCAGGTGGCGGGGGTGCGGTGTGAGGCCTGTCTGACGCTGTATGTAGACGGAGCCGCTGTCAGTACCGTGCATGGGGAACTACAGCTGACGGAGTATGGGATTTCGGGGATTCCGGTTTTTCAGTTCAGCAGAATTGCCGCATATGCGCTGCGGGAGAACAAATGCGTGACGGTCGGGATAGATTATATACCAATCGACAAGGCTTTCTGGGAACAGAGATGGGATCGGCAGAAGGAACAGAACATGGAGCAGTTTGTGACAGGCATTGTTAATAAGAAGGTTGGGCTGCTGCTGTTAAAACTGGCCGGGATAAGGGAGACAGAAACAGCATGTGAGATTGCCCTGCCTCGGCGGAAGAAGTTGGAAGCGCTTTTCCATGCTCATAAAGTAACGGTGTTGGGGTCGAATTCTTTTGATCAGGCACAGGTTTGTGCCGGCGGGGTGGACTTCGAGGAAGTTACAGCGGACTTGCAGTCGATCAGAGTACCGGGTTTATTTATGGCAGGGGAAATGCTGGATATTGACGGAATCTGCGGCGGTTACAACCTGCAGTGGGCGTGGAGCAGCGGTGCAGTGGCAGGGCGTGCCGCCGCCGGGAAGTCAGAACCTGCAGGGAAGGTTTGCGGGAGTGGGTCGTTTGAACAGAAGAACGGCAGCTGTGGGGTTTTGCGGCAAGAGCATAAAGACAACACTGAGGTGACAGGTAAATGATTCGTATCAATCAGATCAAAGTTCCACTGGAACATACCCAACAGGATATTGTGCAAAAGGCCGCTGCCGTATTGCGTATTACACATGAGGAGATTTTGTCATGGCAGATCGTCAGGAAGTCGATCGATGCCAGGAAGAAGCCACAGATTTGGATCAACTATGCGCTGGATGTGTCGGTGTCCTCGCAGTCAAAAGTGCTTGCCAGATGCAGAAGTAAGCAGGTTCAGGCAGTGGATGAGAAAGCATATAGATTTTCGACGTCGGGGAATATGCAGATGCGCAACAGGCCGATTATTATAGGCACAGGGCCGGCGGGTTTGTTCTGCGGGTATCTGCTGGCGAAGCATGGTTACAGGCCACTGCTTTTGGAGCGGGGCGACTGTGTGGAGAAGCGGATTGCAGATGTGGAGAAGTTCTGGCGGGAGGAGGTGCTTGATCCGGATTCCAATGTGCAGTTCGGAGAAGGTGGTGCCGGCACTTTTTCGGACGGCAAGCTGAACACGCTGGTAAAGGACAAATTTGGTAGAAACAAAGAAGTCCTGCGGATCTTCGTAGAGTCCGGTGCGCCGGAACGGATTCTGTACGAGTCGAAGCCGCATATCGGCACAGATATTCTGGTCTCGGTAGTGAAACGCCTGCGGGAGCAGATCATAGCCTGGGGCGGTGAAGTCAGATTCGGTGCGCAGGTAACGGAATTGCTCTGTGAAGAGGAACAGGTGAGAGGTGTAGTTGTTCAGTATCGGGACAAGGCAAGTGAAACAGGGGATTTAGCAGAGACGTGCAGTGATTGTTTCAGGCAAGAACAGCACCAGAGGCCCGTACGGCGGATGGAGAGTATAGAAAGTGAGACGGTCGTGCTGGCGATCGGGCACAGTGCGCGGGACACTTTCGAGATGCTGTATGGAAAGCGGGTGCCGATGGAAGCCAAATCTTTTGCCGTTGGGTTACGCATGGAACATCCGCGCAGGATGATCGATCGGATGCAGTACGGCTGTACAGACAACCCATTGTTGCCGGCGGCCAGCTATAAGGTGACGGCACAGACTTCTTCGGGCCGGGGTGTCTATTCCTTTTGTATGTGTCCGGGTGGCTATGTGGTCAACGCTTCTTCTGAACCGGGGCGGCTGGCCGTGAACGGTATGAGCTACAGCAGCCGCGACGGGGATAACAGTAACAGCGCCATGATCGTTACGGTGACGCCGGAGGATTACAAGGATAAGTCTCCGCTTGGTGGGATTGCCTTTCAACGGGAATTGGAGGAACGCGCGTACCGGATCGGAAAGGGAGCCGTTCCGGTAGAGACTTACGGAGCGTTCCGACAGGCAGTGACAGAATCGATAGAACCATATGCATCGGTTATCGTACAGCGTTACCCTGGCTTTGCACCGGCAGTCAAGGGAGCGCATCGATCGGCACCGGTGCATGATATTCTGCCACCCGAATTAAATCAGGCGCTGGTGGAGGGGATTGACCTGATCGGACAGACGGTATATGGATTCTCTGACAGTGGCGCCTTTCTTTCCGGAGTTGAGAGCAGAACTTCTTCTCCGGTGAGGATTATGCGTGACGAGACCGGGCAGTCGATGATCCGGGGACTCTATCCATGCGGGGAAGGTGCAGGATATGCGGGCGGCATTACCTCGGCGGCTATGGACGGTATGGTGATTGCGGAGAAGATCGCGTCGGTATTTGCTCCCTCGCAGGAGCAAGCAAAGAAGACTGAATAAAGCAGCAGTCACAAGAAAGAAACAGCCGGGCAAGAAGAACGGCTGGAAAGAGTTTGGGACGCTTCAGAATGGAGGAAAATATGATTTATGACATAACAGACAATGCACAGCGTTATATGGGCATGAGCAGGAATATGGACCGGGCGCTGCGCTATATGATGGAGACGGATCTGACTGAACTGGAGGACGGCAGGCATGAAATCGACGGGGATAAAGTTTTTGTGAACATTATGCATGCGGATACGAAGGCGGATAGGCCGGAATATGAGTTTCATGAAGAATATTACGATATTCAGATCGATCTGTCCGGAAGAGAAGATATTCTCTTTGCACAGGAGTTTCAGGAGATCACGAAGCCGTACAACGAAGACGGAGATATTGGTATGGGAATCTGTAGTTGTAAGGCGGTCTGTCATTTGGAGCCGGGCAAGTTTGCCGTCTGTATGCCGACGGAACCTCACATGCCGGGTGTGGCAACAGATGGTCTTGAAGAGCGGATTCGTAAAGCCGTGATCAAAGTGCACAAATAACAGGATTTGGGCACATGGAGAACGATGCAGCAGAGGCATCAGTATGACATGATGGAATGCGTATGATACAGGATACCATTTGAATTATAGTAAACGACATAACAAATTTCTGTTTCCAGCTCTTGCAGGAGCCATATACGGAAGCACCTGCAAGGCCGAAAACGAAATTTCTAATGTCGTTAACTATAAGAAAGAAGAACGCGTATACAGCGCAGAAATGGAGAATAGTATGAGGGCAGCGGTAGTGGATATTGGGGGCACAAGTATCAAGTCCGGTATCTGGGAAGAGGGTCAGATCAGAGAAATGAAAGAGACGGACACGAATGCCGGACTGGGCGGGGAACACGTTATGCAGACGGTTCTTGAGATTCTCGAGTGCTATAAGGATTTTCAGGCGGTCGGTATCAGCACGGCCGGGCAGGTGGATGTGGAGAAGGGGGCGATCCTCTTTGCCAATGAGAATATCCCCGGTTATACGGGGATGCAGATTAAGGAACGGATTGAAGAGAAGTTTCATGTACCGACGGCCGTACAGAATGATGTCAACAGTGCAGCCATAGGAGAGGCTCATTATGGAGCAGGCAAAGGAGCACCGGATTTTTTGTGCTTGACCTATGGAACCGGCGTGGGCGGCGCCATTGTCATGAACGGAGAAGTATATAACGGTTCCGGGTACTCGGCAGGAGAATTTGGCGGCATTGTGACGCATCCGGAGCATCGGGATCCCGGTACGGATATATTCAGCGGATGCTATGAGCGGTATGCATCGACAACGGCGCTTGTGCAGCGTGTCAAGGCCCGGTTTCCGGAATTGTGCAATGGACGTGAGATTTTTGCACAGATGGAATCACCGCAGGTGCGGGAACAGATTGATCTGTGGATCGCAGAGATCGTCTATGGGCTGACCACATTGGTACATATTTTTAATCCCGCGCTTGTGGTCATGGGTGGCGGAATCATGGAACAGGAATATGTGATCCGGAAGGTGCGGGAATCGCTGCAGGAACACATTATGCCTTCTTTCAGAAATGTCCGCGTGGTACAGGCCGGTTTGGGGAATAAAGCCGGTATGCTTGGCGCTGCCTGGTCCGCCTGCCGGGAATACGAGAAGAAAATCAAATAAAGCAGTAGGGCAGGATTCTTTTTTGTCAAGGTATTTTGATTGAATGAATTGAAGAATCCTGCTTCTATTTTTTAGTCTAAATAATGAAATCATAAACAGTTTTTTATGTGGATATGACGAAAAACTAATCAAAATCACCAAAAATAAGGGTGAATCGCACAAAAATTCTGAAAGAACTTTCTGAAAAACATATCTTATTGAAAACAATTTCCTTGATGATATAATGTGAACTATAGCTGTAAAAATGGTGACGAGAAAAGAGGCGAGGAGAAGTGGTAGAGAGTAGAGTAGAACAGTTAAAAGGGAAATTGATCGTATCCTGTCAGGCGCTCCCGCATGAACCGCTGCATTCTTCCTACATTATGGGGAAGATGGCACTGGCGGCCAAAGAGGGCGGGGCGTTCGGAATCCGGGCGAACACCAAAGAGGATATCAAAGAGATCCAGTCACAGGTCGATCTGCCGATCATTGGCATCGTGAAGCGTGATTATGAAGGAAGCAAGGTTTATATCACGCCTACGATGAAAGAAGTTGACGAGCTGATGGAGGTTAGGCCGGAGATCATCGCGGTGGATGCCACCGGTGCGCTGCGGCCGGGAGAGCTGACGTTGGATGAATTTTATCATCAGATCAAAGAGAAATATCCGGAGCAGCTTTTGATGGCTGACTGCTCTACCATCGAAGAAGCGCTGCATGCGGATGAGCTTGGATTTGACTTTATCGGGACGACGATGGTCGGGTATACGGAGCAGAGCCGGAATGACAAGATAGAGACCAATGATTTTGAGATCATTCGGGAGATTGTTGCGAAGGCGAAGCACAGAGTGATCGCGGAAGGGAATATCAATACCCCGCAGAAGGCAAAGAGGGTTGTGGAATTGGGAGTGTTCAGTGTCGTTGTCGGTTCGATCATTACCAGGCCGCAGCTGATCACGAAAGCGTTCGCGGAAGCGCTGGAATAGAAGTGTATATAAGGATTTTGACACCGGCGGTGCACGAAAGAGAGGGCATCGTGTCGGAGAAGGGGGAGAAATATCAGATATGAGAAACCTGGATAAATATAAAGGAATCATTCCTGCATTTTATGCCTGCTATGACGGGGAAGGCAATATCAGCCCGGAGAGAGTGCGGGCGCTGACGGAATACTTTATCAGGAAAGGTGTAAAGGGCATCTATGTTAACGGTTCTTCCGGAGAATGCATCTATCAGAGCGTGGATGACCGTAAGGTCGTATTGGAAAATGTGATGGAGGCGGCGGCCGGCAAACTGACGGTGATCGCGCATGTAGCCTGCAATAACACGAAGGACAGCAGAGAACTGGCTGCCCATGCGCAGAAGCTTGGGGTGGATGCGATTGCCTGTATCCCGCCTATTTATTTCCATCTGCCGGAATATGCGATCGCGGAATACTGGAACGATATCAGCGACGCCGCACCGGATACCGATTTTATCATCTACAATATCCCGCAGCTGGCAGGGGTTGCTCTGACGCAGAGTTTGTTTGCGAAGATGCGTGAGAATCCGAAGGTGATCGGCGTCAAGAATTCATCCATGCCGGTGCAGGATATCCAGATGTTTAAACAGGCCGGCGGAGAGGATTACATTATCTTCAACGGACCGGATGAGCAGTTCATCAGCGGCCGTGTGATCGGTGCGGAAGGCGGTATCGGCGGTACGTATGGCGTTATGCCGGAACTGTTCCTGAAGATGAACGAACTGGTGGAAGCGGGGGACTTGAAGAAAGCCAGCGAGATACAGTATCGGGCAAACGCAGTCATCTATAAGATGTGTGCGGCACACGGTAACATGTATGCAGTCATCAAAGAAATCCTGCGGATCAACGAAGGCCTGGACATCGGCGGTGTGCGCAGACCCCTGACTGATCTGATCAAAGAAGATATGCCGATCGTAGAAGAGGCAGCCAGGATGATCCGTGAGGCTAAATCCGCGATCTGTTAACAGATCTGCGGAATCAGCTCGGCGAGCTTTTCAGCCAGCAGCCGATGCGCTTCCAGACTTAGATGCATATAGTCATAGGGATACATACCGAGGCCGGGGATTGACGCGGCATCCAGAAAATGGCAGTGCAGCCTGTCGGCGATGTCCTGATAGAGCGGAGAGAGCGCCATGGATTTTTCCATACAGTCTTTTCCCATCTCAGGACCGATACTTGTTTCGTAATAGCCTTTCTCGATGGGCGGCGGTGCGATAATCAAAATATTGGGCTGACCTCTCCAGGCTTCCGTTGTATGAAGCGCTTTGGTCACGAGCCGCTCCATGCCTTTGGCGATATTGCCGGGCGTAGCGCTGAAACGCTGTTTCACATCGTTGGTGCCGAGCATGATGATCAGAAGGTCCAGCGGTTCATGGGTCATCATACAGGGATGAAGTAAGGCGAAGCCGTTTAAGCCTTCAAAAAGGGGATCGTCGAAAGAGGTGGTACGCCCGCTCAGACCCTCTTCGCGGATCAGATAACCCGAGCCAAGCAGATCAGCCAGAAGACAGGTCCAGCGTTCTTTTTCGGTAAAGCGCCCCATGTTGGCTGAATTGTAGCCATGGGTGTTGGAATCGCCGTAACAGACGATGGTTTTGGATGCAGAGATCATAAGTGTCCCTCCTTTGGGTTTTTCTATATCATAGCATCAAGTGGGATGAAAGAACAATCATTTGAGCAAAGAGTGACAGAGGATGAACAGTTACATTAAGTCGATCGTTCCAATCATAGAAGCAAGATATGACAGTTTAACGAATGTTGAAAAGAATATAGCGGATTTTTTTATCAATAACAAAACAGAAATAGATTTTTCGGCACAGAATGTGGCGAGAACCATATTTGTATCCGAGGCATCGCTCTCGAGGTTTGCAAAGAAGTGTGGGTTTCATGGATACAGAGAATTTATTTATCAATATGAAAAGACTTTCATGAGAAAAGGCGAAGCGACAGCCGACAGTACCAGACTGGTATTGAATACATATCAGGATCTGCTCAGTAAGACATACAGCCTTATGGATGAAACACAGATCACAAGAGTGGTGCAGTATCTTTTTCAGGCAGAGAGAGTGGTGGCTTGTGGCATAGGAAGTTCCGGACTTGCGGCAAGCGAGATGGAAAACCGGTTTATGCGGATCGGTGTGGATATCGATTCGCTGCAGGACACGGACAGGATGCGTATGCAGGCGGTATTTTTGAACAAGCGGAGTCTGGTGTGCGGCTTTTCGCTGAGCGGAGAGACACAGGGAGTACTCTATCTGCTCAAGGAAGCACATAAGAAGGGCGCCAGGACGGTCATCTTTACGGCCAATGATAAGGATATCTATGCTGACTTTTGCAGTGAAGTAGTGCTGCTGGCATCTTTACAGCATCTGAATCACGGTAACATGATATCGCCGCAGTTTCCGATCCTAGTGATGATCGATATTGTGTATAACTATTATATCCGTCATGAGAGTTATGAAAAAGCTGACATGTATGACGACACGCTGCGGGCGCTGGAGTCCAAAAACGGGCAGGCTAAGCATATCGTTTGAGTCTGGATCCCAGAACGGAAAGGAATGATGCCGATGGGGCGGGATATTTTTGATCCGGAGAATCTTTTTTTTCGGATGATCGCAAAGGGCGTGGATCTTGTGGGACTGTCGCTGCTATGGTTATTGCTTTGTATACCGCTTGTCACGGCCGGGCCGGCAACTGCGGCATTATATTATACTGTTGTGAAGACTTTTCGGAACAGAAAGGACGGCGCCTTTGGCATGTATCTTCGGGCCTTTCTGGATAATCTGAGAGTCGGGATACCGGTCACCTGTATCTGCGTACCGGCAGTTGTATTTTTGGCCTGGGGTTATCATGTGATGGCCGGCAATACGGACAGTTCCATCGGTGCAGTCATGTATATGACCTATTACGTACTGCTTCTGGTTCCGGCGGGAATTATGTGTTATCTGTTTCCGCTGATGGGCAGATTTACATTTCAGGTGAAAGAACTGATAAGAACAGCCTTTATTCTGACATTTAAGCATCTTCCGTCTACTGTCGTGATGGTGATGCTGCTGGTAGAAATGACGATTTTTACGATTGAGTGGTGGTGGCCGGTTCTGTTCGTGCCGGTGGCGGCCATGCTTCTGTTGTCCCTGTTCCTGGAACGTATCTTTTCCGGATATCTGGATCAGGAAGAGAGGGCAGTGTTGGAGGACCGGGTTGAGAATCCGGAATAAAATTCAGGTTTTGACAGATGACAGGGTATCTTTCCTGCCGTCTGGAAAAATAAATATTAAGGGAGAAGAAAAGGAGAAAAAAGTATGAAAAAGACGATGAAAAAGTTAGCAGCGCTTGGTCTTTCCCTGACCATGATGATGTCATTGGCAGCATGCGGTAATAGCGCATCCGAGCAGCCGGCAGCAGAGCCGGAGGCGGAAGAGACGCCAGCAGAGACGCCGGAGGAGGAAGCGCCTGCTGAGGAAACAACAGAAGGTGCAGAGTCGGAAGCTCCCGCCGAGGACGGCGCGGCAGCAGACTTGAATGCATCCATTACCCTGTGGACATACCCCATCGGTAACTGGGGTGATTCTGCAACGGTTGACAGCCTGATCGCGAGTTTTAATGCGAAATATCCCGGCGTTACCGTGACAGTGGAGTATCTTGATTACACCAACGGTGACGATCAGGTGAACACCGCCATCGAAGGCGGCCAGGCTCCTGATATCGTAATGGAAGGACCGGAGCGTCTGGTAGCTAACTGGGGCGCACGCGGCCTGATGGTAGACTTGTCTGACCTGTTTGCAACAGAGGCAGGCGGCGAGATCTACGATTCTGTAGAGTCGGCTTGTAAGGCGGCTGACGGTGCTTATTATGAGTATCCGCTTTGCATGGTAGCACATTGTATGGCAATCAACCAGACTATGTTTGAGGCTGCAGATGCTATGCAGTATCTGGATCTTGAGACACATACCTGGACAACAGAGAACTTCATGAAGGCAGTGCAGGCAGTCTATGATTCCGGTCAGCAGAATGTAGCAGCGATCTACTGTTCAGGACAGGGCGGCGATCAGGGAACAAGAGCGCTGATCAACAATCTGTACAGCAGCACATTCACAAATGCTGAGCATACGGAGTACACAGCCAACACACCGGAAAATATCAAGGCGCTGGAAGAATTATATGCGCAGGCAGGCATCAACTTTGACGCTTCCATCAACGGTGGTGAGGAAATCACATTATTCCGTAACGGCACACTGGCAATGTCCCTGTGCTGGAATGCTGCACAGCAGACCAATACCGACAACGGCGAAGCAGGCAAGACAATCAACGGCGATACGATCATCCCGATGTTGTTCCCTTCCGATGATGGTAAGACAGAGCTTTGCGGCGGTATCTGGGGCTTTGGTATCTTCGATAACGGAGACCAGGCTAAGATTGATGCGGCAAAGACCTTTATCGACTTTATCTGTAACGATGCTGATCAGGTAAATGAGAGTGTTAAGGCTTCTACATACTTCCCGGTACGTCCTACTCTGACAGGTATTTATGACGGAACAGATACAGCAGATGTTATGAATACATTCTCTACACACTTTATGCCTTCTATGGGTGACTACTATCAGGTAGTTCCGGGTTGGGCAGAAGCACGTACAGAGTGGTGGAACATGTTGCAGCGTATCGGTACAGGCGGAGATGTTGCGACAGAAGTAGAAACCTTTGTGACTAATGCAAATGCGGCAGCTGCAAAATAATCTATAACAGGATGTTGCGAAAAGACAGGAAATCCTGAATATCACGGACAGCAGGCTGAGACCGGAATATCCGGTTTCGGCGGCTGCCTTGGCAGATTGACAGTTCTGGCGGGCCGCAATGGCCATCCATGCTGTGAAAGTCTTAGACTTTCACAGCATGTAAATGAGGGGGTGTGTTCATGGCTAAATCATCCGTTGCAACAGGCAGAAGCAAGGCGCTGGTGAGAAGAGAAACACGTTCGGCGTATCTTTTTCTTCTGCCTAATTTAATCTTTTTTGTAGGATTTGTCGTTATCCCGATGATCCTGTGTGTCTATACGAGTTTTTTTGATTCCACAATGGGTAAGGATGTGGAGGATGTTTTTATCGGACTGAAAAACTATACGGAACTTTGGCAAGATCCGATCTTTCTTCGGGCTTTAAAAAATACTTTCGTGATCGTACTTGTTTCAGTGCCCACGGTTTGTATCTTTTCTTTGTGGGTGTCGGCATTGATCTATAGGATGAAAGGTGCAGTTCTTTCTACCTTCCGCTGTGTTTTCTATCTGCCGGTCGTTACCGGTTCGGTGGCGGTTACCGTAGTATGGAAATGGATGTTCAACAACTATTACGGTATCTTCAATTATGTTGGAAAAGGTATGGGAGTTATCGACAACAATATCAACTGGCTTGGCGACGAAAGATTTGCGCTGTGGTGCATCATATTGATCCTGTTCACCACTTCCGTAGGACAGCCGATCGTATTGTATGTGTCAGCGCTTGGAAATGTGGATACTTCGCTGGTAGAGGCTTCCGAGGTAGACGGGGCGAATAACATCCAGAAATTCTGGAAGATCAAGTGGCCGCTGATCATGCCGACAACGCTTTATATTCTGGTCATCACCACGATCAACAGTTTCCAGTGCTTTGCCCTGATCCAGCTCTTAACGTCAGGCGGACCGAACCACAGCACAGATACTGTCATGTACTATATCTATTATTCGGCATTTAAGCTGTACCGCTACGGTTACGGAAATGCGATGGGCGTAGTGCTTGCGATCTTTATTGCACTCTTGTCTGCCGTACAGTTTAAGCTGGCCAAAGAAAAGTAGGAGGTGAAAGTATGAATTCGGATTCAGGTTTAAAACATAGAAGTTTATATACGGTCGTATCGATCATCGTTTTAGTGATTCTGGCGATTCTGTTTGCTTTCCCTCTGTATTGGATCATTACAGGCGCATTTAAGACGAATGCTTCTATCAATGCGACGACTCCGGACTGGTTCCCGAAGGAATGGGTGCTGGATAATTTCAGGAAACTTTTCAGTAAACAGTCAGCGCCGTTATGGGAACTGGCAGTTCCTTTCAGCAGTAAATTCACCGCTGACGGGAATCCGTTGATCTTTACGGCTGGTCCTGTAGTGCCGGCAGCGATCCGCTGGCTGGTCAACACCGTATTCATGGCTGTAATGGCAATGATCCTTACCTGTATCACATCGGCCATGGCCGGATATGCGCTTGCCAAGAAACGCTTCCGGGGCCGGGCGATGCTTTTTACCTTGATCGTTTGTGCGATGGCGCTGCCCAAGCAGGTGATCCTGATTCCGTTATTGCGGGAAATGTCGTCCCTATCCTTGTATAATACGATATGGGCAGTGATCTTCCCGACAGTCGGATGGCCTTTCGGTGTATTCTTGATGAAGCAGTTCTCGGAAGGAGTTCCGGGTGAAATGCTGGAAGCGGCCAGGATTGACGGCGCGGGAGAAGCGAAGACATTCATTGAAATCGTAGTGCCGATGATCAAGCCGGGTGTCGGCGCGTTGGCGATCTTCACTTTTATCACAAGTTGGAATGATTATTTCATGCAGTTGATCATGCTGAACAGTACGAGCAAACTGACCATTTCACTTGGTATCGCCAAGCTGCAGGCAGAAAACTCTACGGATTTCGGTCTGATCATGGCGGGCGCTTCGCTGGCGGCAATACCGATCATTACCGTGTTTATCATCTTCCAGAAATACTTTACGCAGGGAATCGCGATGGGCGCCGTCAAAGGATGATCTGCAGCAAGGTGCAGTACATCATGAATTGTAACATCAAAAACCACCGATCATGAAATAGTCGGTGGTTTTTCTGTTGTATTTTGCTTTTTTATGATATACTAACCAGTGTGATTCTTATGTGCTGCTTTTTGACAGGAAGCGACACGGATATTCATTCCCTCGAGCAATGAGCCGACTACCGTGCTTGCACGAGTATTTGGCGAATGCCGCGAGGGTCAGATACCCCGCAGC